>Ga0116162_10000069_pt1 | contig 91606 bp, 73 predicted proteins | sample AD_UKC105_MetaG_FD_89875 | JGI IMG/M metagenome (GOLD analysis project Ga0116162, IMG submission 89875) | Active sludge microbial communities of municipal wastewater-treating anaerobic digesters from Hong Kong - AD_UKC105_MetaG | ecosystem: Engineered > Bioreactor > Anaerobic > Digestate...
CGGGGGGGGGGGGGTGGGGGGAGGGGGGGGAGTGGCGGGGGGGGGGGGCGGGGCGGGGGGCGTGGGGGGCAAGGGGGGGGTGGGAGTGACGCTCGGTGTCGGAGTCGCGCTGGGAGTGGGGGTGACGGACGGGGTGGGAGTGACCGAGGGCGTGGGGGTGACGCTGGGGGTGGGAGTCGCCGAAGGGGTGGGGGTAACCGACGGCGTCGGGGTGACGGAGGGCGTGGGGGTAACCGACGGCGTGGGTGTGACCGAGGGCGTGGGAGTGACGCTGGGCGTCGGCGTTACGGAAGGCGTGGGCGTGACCGATGGGGTGGGGGTGACCGAGGAGGTGGGGGTGACGCTGGGCGTGGGCGTGACCGACGGCGTGGGCGTCACCGACGGCGTGGGCGTCACCGACGGAGTGGGGGTAACACTGGGAGTGGGAGTGATGGAAGCCGTGGGGGTGACCGAGGGCGTGGGGGTGACGCTGGGCGTGGCCGAAGGCGTGGGCGTGACCGAGGGAGTCGGCGTCACCGACGGAGTGGGGGTAACGGAGGGTGTGGGGGTGATTGAAGCCGTGGGGGTGACGGAAGGGGTGGGGGTGACGCTGGGGGTGGGAGTCGCCGAAGGCGTGGAGGTCGGGGTCGGCGAAGGCGTGGTCGTAGGTGTGGGCGTGGCCGTCGGCGGAGGGGTCGTGCTGGGGGTGGCGGAAGGCGAGGCCGTGGGCGTGGGAGTGGCGCTGGGCGTCGGGGTCGGCGTCGAGGTGGCGCAGGGAGGCTGCCCCGGGTTCCCGCAGGAACCGAGAAGGACGACGGCCAGGTCGTGCACCGTGATCCCCCGGTTGGGGTTGTTGGTGGCGAAGCGGATGTAGCCGGTGTGGGTGTCGGCGGTGAAGTCGGAGCCGATGCCGAAGATGCCGCCGGCGGAGTGGTCCCCGGTCTCCTCGAAGAAACGGCTGATCGTCTCCGAGACCGGGCTGCCGTCGAGGGTGAGGTCGAAGGAGCCGTAACGGTCGCCCGGGGCCCCGTCGTAGATCCCGTGGGAAGCGAGGGTGGAGGCGACGAAGATGTCGCTGTCGGTCTGCAGGTTGAGCCGCACCTCGGAGGTGGCGGCGTCGACCAGGGAGGTGGAGGTGGTGTCGTTGAAGGTGGATGAAGCCGTCAGCGCCGCCGGCAGTTCCAGGCCGCCGGCGTCGGCGGTGCTGAGCCCGACGGCGATCAGGGTCGCGTTCATGGTCCGCAGGGGCTTGGCGGCGTCGTTGGTCATGTGCTGCACGGTGACGGTGTAGGTTCCTGCGCAGAGGTTCTCGGTCAGGCCCTGCAGGAGAATGGACCCGAGGTCGTTGGTGCCGCTGAGCTTGCGGTGCTCCTGGTCGACCCCGACCGTGGTCCCGTCGACCTGCAGCCGCCAGAAGCAGACCCGGTCGCCGCTGCCGCCGGTCGATTCGCCGTTGAGGGCGCAGGAGACCAGGATCTTCCCGGGGATGTCGAGGGTGACGGTGCAGGCGAGGCCGTCCACGTCCTCGAAGGAAGTGCTGCTGGTGGTGTCCCCGACGGCGTCGAGGACGCCGGTCCCGTAGTTGAATTCGGCCGATCCGTCCTCGACCGTGAGGGCGAAGGCGACCATGTCGGCGTTGCGGGTGGCGATCTGGGGCTCGACCGATCCGTCGGTCTTCTGGCGGAGCCGGAAGGTATGGGTGCCGGGGGCGACGTTTTCGAAGATGTGGACGACGCCGCCCAGGCCCAGGTCCTCGATGCCGCTGAGGTAGCGGCCCAGGGTCTGGCTGGACCAGGTGTTGTCCATGCGCAGGTCCCAGTAACCGGTCTGGGGCTCGGTGGAGAAGCCGGTGTCGCAGTCGTAGGAGGAGAAGACGGCGACGGCGGTGGTGTCGGGGGTCCAGAGGCTCAGCTCCAGGCCGGTGTTGACGAAGCTGGTGGCGCTGGTGGCCCCGATGGAAAGCGTGGAATGCCCGGTTCTCAGGCAGATCCCGCTCAGCCCCGGGGTGGGGGAGGGAACGGCCGTGGGGGTGACGCTCGGGGTCGGGACCTCGGGGGAAGGCGAGGGGGTGGGGGAGATGGAGATCTCGACGCAGCCGACGATGCTCTCGTAGTCGGACCCGTGGGTCATGTGGTCGATTTCGGTGACGTAGCGGGTGGGGTCGCCGCCGATGTCGGTCTGGAACATCCAGATCCGGTTGCGCTGGTCGGATTCGGACGAATTCTGGCCGGTCACCCCCCAGAGGGTGCCGTTGCAGTCGAAGTCGAGGCCCTCCATGTCGTCGACGTCCTCGGAATCGTCGCTGCGGCGCAGGCGCCCCACGTCGGTGGTGCCGCCGGTGGCGGGGTCGAGAATGACCAGACGGTCCTCGCTCCCGCTGTTGTTGTTGATGGCGTACATGACCCCGTCGGAGCGGATGGCGATGTCGTCGATGTCGTTGAGAGAAGGTCCCTGATCCTCGATGACCAGGTAGTCGGTCCCGGATCCCCAGGCGGCGGCGACGTGGGCCCCGGTGGCGTAGTTGAGCCGGATGAGCAGATCGGCCGGATTGCCCCCCGATTCCCGCCGGACGTTGGCGTACATGATGGGGGGGTCGGTGGTGTTGTCGAAGGCGGCGCCGTCGACGTCGTCGAAGGCGATGACGCCCAGGGGCCCGGGGCCGGACCCGTAGGAAGAGGGAAGGGCGGAACCCACCCCGGTGACGCGGTTGACGATGTAGAGCCGGTCGGCCGTGGTCCCGTAGAGAGTCTGGCTGGAGAACCCGGCGCCGGGGTAGCGGGCCGCGCCCTCCATGGTGAAGGTCCCGACCCCGGACCCGATCGGGGTTTCGCTCCCCGGGTTGAGCACGTCGATGAGGGTGAGCAGGTCGTTGCCGGGAGGGCCTCCGCCGCTGTCGGCCACCAGGTAGAAGTACTGGTTCTGGCTCCAGAGTGCGGCGGGAACCAGCAGCAGCAGGGTTATCGCCAAGACGGTACCGGCGGTGCGGACGGTCATCATGCGTACACCTCGCGGTTCGCGGTGAAAAACGGAATTGATGGAAATAACCCGGTGCAAGAACGGATTCGATTTCATAAGCCAACCTCCCTTGAAGTCGCCGTTATTATCGGCGCCAGCCGGGGAAAGGGGGAATGATGGGAATCCCCCATTGATTGACTTTTTTCGCCCCGCCTTCCCCCCGGTCCGGGCCGGGGGCGGCGGGAGGCCGCGAAAACGTCGAGCGCGGGACGGTCCGCGGCGGGGCTCAGCCGCGGCCGGGGCGGGAGTAGAGCCCGACCAGCGCGGCTTCGGCGAGAACGTGCCCGCGCATGGCCGTCGAAAGCCCGGCCTTGTCCGGCGCGGACCCCGGCTCGAGCCGGCGGTCGAGGGCGTAGAGCTTGAAAAAATAACGGTGGGTGCCCGAGGGCGGGCAGGGGCCGCCGTAACCGGGGCGGCCGAAGGAGGTCGCCCCCTCGTGCCCGGGGACGCTGTCGGCCTCGATCCGGTCGACGACGGGGATCCCGGAGACCACCCAGTGGACGAAGGTCCTGCCCCCGACCGCGTCGGGATCGTCCACGATCAGGGCCAGCTCCACCGCCTCCGCCGGGACTTCCGCCACGGCCAAGGGGGGGTTGACGTTTTCGCCGTCGCAGGTGTAGCGGACGGGGATCCTCCCCCCGTCGGCGAATTCCGGACTGCTCAGTTTCATGGCTCGCTCCTCCTCCGCGGCCCCGCGGTCTCTTCGCCCCCCGGGACCGGTTCAGCCGACCAGGCCCTTTTCCTCGAGTTCCCGGGTGGCCCGGTCGACCATGTCGTCGGCCGCGACCGATCCGCTCCATTCCACCAGCTCCCGCATCCCGTCCTCGAGGGAGACGGCGGGTTCGAACCCGATGGCGTCTTTGAGCTTGGAGATGTCGGAGAAACAGTGGCGGACGTCGCCCTTGCGGAACTTGTTGAGGATCTGCGGTTCGATGTCGACGTCCATGACCCGGGCCAGGGTCTCGGCGATCCCGCGGACGGTGATCTGCCGCCCGGCGCCCACGTTGAAGACGCCGTAGTCGGCCCGGTCGTCGTTCATCACCATCAGGTTGGCCCGGGCGATGTCGTGCACGGAGATGAAGTCGCGGCTCTGCAGGCCGTCCTCGAAGACGACCGGGGGGTGGTCGTTCTTGAGCCGGCTCATGAAGATGGCCGCCACCCCGGTGTAGGGGTTGGAGAGGGACTGCCGCGGCCCGAAGACGTTGAAGTAGCGCAGGGCCACCACCGGGATCCGGTAGGTGACGCCGATGTTGAGGACCATCTCTTCCTGGTCCTTCTTGGCCAGGGCGTAGATGGAGTTGATCTCCTGGAGCTTGGTTTCGGGGGTGGGGACGGGGACGGCGACGGCCCCGCAGACGGGGCAGTGGACTTCCCAGTCGCCCGAGGCCATCTGTTCCTCGGTGCGCAGGGGAGGGGAGACGATGCCGCAGGCCGCGCACCGGTAGGCGCCTTCCCCGTAGGTGCTCATGGAACTGGGCACGATCAGCTTCCGGACGCGGTTGGGCCGGTTGACCAGGATGTCGAGGAGGTTGGCCGTGCCCAGGGTGTTGACCTCCATGTAGCGGGAGATCTGGTACATGGACTGTCCCACCCCGACCATGGCCGCCTCGTGAAAAACGATCTCGACGTCCTCGACCGCCCGGGCCAGGGCCTCGTAGTCGCGGACGTCGGCCCGGACGAACTCCGCCTCGGGGTTGAGGTAGTCGGGGGCCTTGCCCCCGGGGTGGACCTGGGGCTCGATGTTGTCGAAGATGCGGACCCGGTGCCCTTCCCGGACCAGGGCGTCGACGATGAAACTTCCGATAAACCCGGCTCCGCCGGTGACGAGTATTTTCAAGAGCGGTACTCCTTGGTGAATGATTTCCGCGCGGGGCCCGAACCTACTCGCGGGGCCCGCATTTTTCAACCGTAATCTTGCAGGGGATCTCGGCGTACCCGGCGAGCCGGCGGGGGTTGCGGACGCGGAAGAGCGCCGCGTTGTTGATCCAGTCCAGGATCCGGTACTCGTCGCCCCGCAGGTGCGAGGAGGCGGCGGGGTTGAGGGAGTACGAACCCGAAGCGAAGGCGGCCGGGAGCCGGAACTCGACCAGGGCCGATTCCCCGGCCCGGAAATCGGCCAGGGGCTGGCCCTGCCAGTGGTTGTTGGTCCCGAAGACGTCGCTCCCCCACTGGTTGCGGACGATGACGCCGAGCACGAACCGGGGCACGTCCCGGTGGAAGCGGACCCGGAACCGGATCGTCATCGCGTCCCCGGCGGCGAAGGTTTCCGTCGCCGCCCCGTCCCCGCCGAGGACGGCGATCTCGACGATCTCGGCTTCGCGCTCCCCGTAGCGGCTGTAGTCGCTGATGGCCTTGCGCGCCTGCTCGCGGAGCGGCCCCGGGTCCCCGTTCTCCCCCCCGGCCAGTTTCTCGCGGCGGTCGATCAGGGCCATGTAACGCTTGGCCGTCTCGTCGGCCGGCCCGTCGGCGATGAGCCGGGAGTAGTCGACGATCACCGCCCGGTCGCAGACGTTGCGCATGCTCTCGATGTCGTGGGTGACGTAGACGATGGTCCGGCCCTCTTCCTGAAACTGCCGGATCTTGCGGACGCACTTGTGCTGAAAGTAGGTGTCGCCCACCGCCAGGACCTCGTCGACCAGGAGGATGTCGGGGTCGAGGCTGACGGCGGCGGAGAAGGCCAGGCGCACGTACATGCCGCTGGAGTAGGTCCGGGTAGGGCGGTCGATGAAGTCCCCGAGCTCGGCGAACTCCACGATCTCGGCCAGTCGCGCTTCGATCTCGCGGGAGGAGAAACCCAGGATATGGCCGCTCATGCGCACGTTTTCGCGGCCGGTGAAGTCGGGGTCGAAGCCGGCTCCGAGTTCGAGCAGGGTGGAGATCCGGCCCGCGGCCGAGACCCGGCCCAGGGTGGGGTGCATGATCCCGGCCATGAGCTGCAGGAGCGTACTCTTCCCCGATCCGTTCTGGCCGAGGATGCCCAGGGTCGTGCCCGGCGCGATCTCGAGGTCGACGTTCCGCAGCGCCCAGAACTCCCGGCCGCTCCCCCGCTTCCCCCCGGCGAGGACGTTCTTCAGCCGCCGCAGCGGCCGCTCGACCACCGGGAAGGACTTGGAAACCCCGCGGATGGAGATGGATCCGTTCATGCTCAGACCAGGTCGGCGAACACCCGTTCGGCTTTTTTGAAGAAGGCGAACCCGGCCCGGTAGAGGAGCAGGCCCAGGGCCAGGGTGTAGACGAACATGCCCCAATCGGGCGCCTTCCCGCCCAGGATCGCTGCCCGGAAGTTGTGGATGAGGGCGGCCAGGGGGTTGAGCAGGAGCCAGAGGGCCCACCTCCCCCTGAAGACCGATTCCGGGTAGAAGATCGGGGTCAGGAACATCCAGCAGAGGGTGGCCAGGGAGGCGAACTGGCGGATGTCGCGGATGACCGGCCCCAGGCCGGCCACGAAGAAGGCGACCCCGGCGGTGCAGAGGAAGAGGGGGAGCAGGAGCAGGGGGATCCAGGCCCAGCTCCAGTGGGCCGTGCCCTGGAAGGCGGCGACGGCCGCCAGGAGGATGCAGAAGCCGGGGAGCTGGTTGGCGATCCCGGCGATCACCACCTTTAGGGGCAGGACCTCGTGGGGGAAGATGACCTTCTTGACCAGGCTGGGGTTCTCCCAGATGACGGTGGTGGAGCGGTTGACGGCCTCGCTGAAGGCGAGCCAGATGAGGATGGCGCAGAAGACCGAGAGGGCGTAGGACCCGATCCCGTTTTCCCGGCCGAGCCCGATCATGACCCCGAAGACCAGGGTGTAGATCCCGAGCAGGGCCAGGGGCTCGGCCAGGGCCCAGAGGAGCCCCAGGGCGGACCCGCGGTAGCGCCCGAGCAGGTCGCGCTTGGCCAGGGCGCCGAGCAGGTGGCGCCGGCGCCAGAGGATGCCGAAGGCGCCGGCGTTCATCGTTCCCCCAGCCAGGGTTCGAGTTCCCGCCGCAGCCGTTCCTCCACCGGGAGGGCCCGCAGTTCCGCCACGCGCCGCCGCCCGGCGGCGGTCACCCGCTCCCGCAGGCCGGCGTCGTCGACCAGCAGCCCCGCCAGTTCGGCGATCTCGGCCGGGTCTTTCCGGTCCACCAGGATCCCCCCGCCGCCCATGGTCTCTCCCACGGCCCCGGCGTCGTAGGCGATCACGGGGATGCCGAAGCGCATGGCTTCCAGGGGGGGAACGCAGTAGCCCTCGTGCTCGCTCATGCAGACGAAGACCCGGCCCAGGCGGTAGTAGCCCAGGAGCTCGGCGTGGGTGGCGTGGCCGGCGAAGACGACGCCTTCGAGGCCGAGGGCGGCCGCCATTTCGTCCAGGTGCCGGCGGTAGGGACCGGTGCTGGCGTCGTCCCCGACCAGGAAGAGCCGGGCCCCCGGCTTCACGAACCGCCGGTAGTAGTGGAAGACGAGGAGCAGGTCCTCGAAACGCTTGTTGGGGGCGATCCGGCCCACGAAGAGCAGGTCGTCGTCCCGGCTCCCCCAGCGCCGCTCCACCGCCGGGTCGGGCTCGCCGTCGAGCGCGTCCCAGCCGATGGCGAGGGGGACGAGGGCCGTGGCCGCAAACCCGGCTTCCCGCAGCTCGCGGCGGTTGAACTCGGAGATGGTCAGGGCCAGTTCGACCCGGGGGGCGAGCCGCGCCAGCTGGCTCCGCCCCTCCCGGAGGTAGAGGGCGGTTTCGGGGAGGATGATGTCGAAGAGGTCGGGAGGGGTGATGTTGTGGTAGACGATCATCCTGCGGTCGGGGACGGAGAGGAAGTAGTCGGTGGCGAGGTCGCCGATCCCGAAGTGGTAGAGGCAGATATGGCCGGGGGCGCTGAAGCGGCGGTGCTCCTCCAGGGGGCGGCAGAGGTCGCGGGCCCCGGGGTGGATGTGGGCGGGGTTGACGAAGATCTCGGACTCGTGGCCCCACTCCCGGAAGGTCCGGCGCAGGAGCAGGGCGTGGTTGCTGATGCCGTCCCCGGGCATGAGGCCGGCCAGGACCTGGTGGATGGGCGGCCGGACCGCGCTCATTTCCCGCCTCCCCGCCGCCGGTCGACGAACTCCCGCAGCGCGGCCTCCAGTTTCTCCAGGAGGGGCTCCCAGCGGTAGCGGGCCCGGACGTACTCCCGTCCGGCGGCCCCCATCCGCCCGGCGGTTTCGGGGCGTTCGAGCAGGTAGAGGAGGGCCTGCTCGAACTCGAAATAATCCCGGAAATAGAGGCCCCCGCCCGAGCGGCGGCAGTGGTCGAGGGTCACGGGGCAGCGGCCGTTGACCAGGGCCGGGGTCCCCGCCGCCCAGGCCTCCAGGAGGACGATGGAGAAACTCTCGTAGGTGGAGGGGTGGCAGAAGACCTCGGCCGCCGCGTAGGCCCCCCACTTCTCCTCCTCGGGGAGGTAGCCCAGGTCCCGGACGAACTCCCGGTCGGCGGGCGGGATCTCCACCTCCCCGGACCCGACCAGGGCCAGGAGGAGGTCGCGGCGGCGGTGGGCCCGGAAGATCCGGAAGTACTCCATGAGCAGGGGGATCCCCTTGCCCGACTCCCGGCGGCCGGCATAGAGGACGAACGGCCGCTCGATCCCGTGGCGCTCCCGCAACCCGTCGCCGGAGATCGTCGCCGGCGGCTCCACCCCCAGCCCCACGACCGGGGAGCGTTCGGGGTCGAAGGGGACCAGGGAGGCGGCGAAGGCTTTTTCCGGTTCGCTGTTGAAGAAGACCGCGCCCGCCCGGCGGAAGAGTTCGCGGACGCCGGGCAGGTAGGCCCCGGGTTCGTCGTGCAGGCAGGGGACGAGGATGGAGCGTCCGCCGGCGGCGGCGATCCCGTGGGTGGTGGGGCCGAAGAGGTAGGGGGCGAAGACGAGGCAGTCGTAGCGCTCCCGGTGGCGGGCGATGAACTCGGTCAGGTCCGGGCTGTCGGGGTTGACCAGGAGGTTCGCCGGCGCCGGGCACTTCCCCGGCGGCGGGGGGGAGTAGACCAGGTCGAAGCGGCGGACCGTCACCCCGTCGAGGGTCTCCGTCCCCCCCGGGAGCTCGTTGGCCCAGGTGACCGTGTCCCGGGCCCGGGAGGTGAGCACCTCGCAGGAGTGCCCCCGGGCCGCCAGGCGCTCGGCCCAGCCCCGGACCAGGCTTTCCGCCCCCCCGGCCGCCCGGGCCCGGTAGCGGGGACAGACGAAACCTATCGAGAGGGGCCCGGGCATCCGCTCGCCCCCTCCTCCCGCAAACGCGCGATCTCCGCCTCCAGCGCGGCCAGCTTCTGCTCGTAGCGCAAAACCATCGCCTGGATGAGGACGGTGGAGCGGGCGTTGAACTCCTTCTGCTGGGAGAAGAGGCGGAAGGTGTAGAACTTGAGCAGCTTCCAGATGATCTTTTTCAGGAGCACCGCCGCCGCCCCCAGGACCGGGGTCTTGACCGGGATGGGGAAATCGCCGAGGTCGACGTTGGAGGCCCGCCAGAGGTCGGGGAGGCAGGAGACCAGGTTCTCGTGGTCGAGACGGATGTTGTCCATCTCCAGCGCCCGGGCGGCGGCGAGGTTGTAGGCTTCGTACTCCCCCGAGGCCCTGCGGGCCGCGATCCGCTCGCGGATCTCGGCCATGATCGCCTCGACGTCGATTCCCGAAGTTCCGACATCTACGGACATGCGCGTCAACTCCCTTGGTGTTCCGGCTCGGGCTGGGGCAGGAATTCCCACTCCACGGGCACGCCGAAGATCCCGGCGCCCTCGCCGGCCGCCACCACCGACAGGGGGTAATAGAACTCCCGGCGGTGGTAGCTGGTCAAATGGTCCTGGGAATGGATGGAGAGGGAGAGGAGGAACCGGCCCGTGAGCAGGGGCAGGGAACGGAGCCGGAACCTGACCTTTCCCGAGCCCGCGATCGCGGGGATGTGAAAATCCGCCATCTGGGTGTTGCTCCCGAAGCAGAGGGTGTGGTCGAGGTCGTGGATGGCGAACCCGAAGACGGGGTCCTTCACGGGCTCGCGGGCCGTGAAGGCCACGGTGACGATCAGGTCGCCCCCCCCCTCCAGTTCCAGCTCGGAGCGGCCCCGGCCGTCGGTGATCTCGACGCCGTCGATCTCGACGCGCCGGTCGCCCCACTCGTGCCGGACCTTGAGCCCCTCGCCCCCCTGGGCCAGGTGGGCCTGGACGTCGCGGATGTAGGTCCCGACGGCGTCGCCCGTGGGGCCGTCGAAGACGACCCGTCCCTGCCGGAGGTAGACGACCCGGTCGCAGAAGGAGCGGATCATGTTCATGTCGTGGGAGACGACGACGATGGTCTTCCCGGCTTCCTTGAACTCCCGCATCTTGCGGCCGCTTTTCTTCTGGAAGGATTCGTCGCCCACCGCCAGGACCTCGTCGACCAGGAGGATGTCGGGGTCGGCGGCGGCGGCGACGGAGAACCCGAGGCGGACCGCCATGCCCGAGGAGTAGGAGCGCAGGGGGCTGTCGATGAATTCGCCCAGCTCGGAAAACTCGACGATCCCGCGGAAGCGCTCGGCCACGGTCTTCTGGGACATGCCCAGGATGGAGCCGTTGAGGAAGATGTTCTCGCGCCCGGTCAGGTAGGGGTGGAACCCCGCCCCCAGTTCGAGGAGGCTGCTCACCGTCCCCGCCGTCGCGACCGTCCCCCGGGTGGGGACCATGGTCCGGGCCAGGATGGAGAGAAGGGTGGACTTCCCCGAGCCGTTGGGCCCGATCACGCCCACCGTCTCCCCGGGGTCGACGGAGAAGGAGACGTCCCGCAGGGCCCAGAAATCGTCGCGGCTCTCCCGGCGCAGGAGCCGGCGGAACAGGGCCTTTTCCTGCGACTCGCCGCGGGCGTGGCGGAGCCGGAATTTTTTGCTCATTTCCGTGACCCGTATCGAACTCATCCTACAGCTCGTCGGCGAAGTAAGGTTCGCGGCGGAGGAAGAAGGCCGTCCCCAGGACCATCGTCAGCAGGCAGACGGCCATGGAGATATAGAATCCGGCCGCGGCCGGCGGCGCCGTGCCCAGGAAGACGAAACGGTAGAGGGAGACCACCGCCACCATGGGGTTGAGGCAGTAGAGGCTGAAGAGCGCCGGGGAGAGGCTGCCCAGGGCCCGCTCCAGGGGGTACATGATCGGGGTCATGAAGAACCAGGCCAGGAGGAGGATGGAGATGAGGTGCTCGGTGTCGCGGAAGTAGACGTTGAGGCAGGCCAGGAAACTGCTCAGTCCCGCCACCAGGGCGAGGTTGAGGATGATGACCCCGGGGAGGGCGAGCAGCGACCAGCCCGCCGCCGAGCGGTAGCCGAAGAAGATGATGGAGACGGCGAGAAAGCCGGCCAGGACCAGGAGGGAGAGGAGGAAGTTGATGAGGTTGGCCAGGATCATGGCCGCGGGCATGACCAGCTTGGGGAAGGGGGTGCGCTTCACCAGGGACGGCGCGGCGGTGATGACCACGACCGCGTCGGAGAGGCAGGTGGCGAAGAAGGTCCAGGCCAGGATCCCGATCAAAAGCTCGGGGAGGTCGATGGGGATCCGCAGCAGGCGCAGGAAGAGGAAGTAGATCAGCATCATGAACAGGGGGCTGATCATGGTCCAGAGAAACCCCAGCACCGAGCCCTTGTAGCGGACCCGGAGGTTGCGCAGGACCATGTTCCTGATCAGGTCCCGCCAGCGGCATAGTTCCCGGATGGTCTTGAGCATAGGCGACAGTTCCGGCGTGCCGGCGCCGAATTTCGTCCGCGGCCGGCAAACCGGGGCCATTATAACCCAGTTCCGGCCGCCGGATACCCCGAAAAAGCTCCTCAGGCCGGGGCGAGCAGGGGCGCAAGCACCTCCAGCCAGGCCTCGCGGAAGGGAAAATCCCGGAACCGGGCCAGGCGGCGGTCCTGCGCCCGCAGCAGTTTCTCCCGGAGCCCGGCGTCGGTCAGCACCCGCCGGATCAGGGCGGCGCAGCGGCCGGGGTCGTCGTCGGCCACGACCAGCCCGGCTTCCCCCAGGGTGTCGGGGACGGCCGCGGCCGCCCGGGCGATCACCGGGAGGCGGTGGAAGAGCGCTTCCACCAGGGGGACGCCGAACCCCTCGTGCTCGCTCATGCAGAGGAAGAGGTCGGCGCCCGCGTAGTAGGCCCGCAGGGCCGCGTCGTCGACCTTGCCGGGCATGACCACGGCCTCCTCCACCCCCAGCTCCCGGGCCAGGCGCTCCAGGGAAGCGGCGTAGGACCCGTCGTGCCCGCGGTCGCCGACCAGGTAGAGCATGGCGCCGGGGCTGTAGGCCCGGCGGTAGCGGGCGAAGATCCGGATGAGCCGGTCCTGGCGCTTGTTGGGGGCGAACCGGCCGACGAAGAGGATGGCCTCCCCCCCGCGCGCGACGGCGGCCAGGAGCTCCGGGTCGGGCTCGCCCCCGGTCAGGCTCCGGGGGAGGGGGAGGGGGATCACGGTCGGGGCCGGGAACCCGGCCGCGGAGAGTTCCCGGGCGTTGTAGGCCGAATCCGCCACCGCCGCCTCCACCGCCCCCGCCAGCCCCTGGAACTGCCGGCGGGCGAGGAGGGCGAGCCAGGCGTCTTCGGGGGCGGTGTCGGCGAAAAAACGGGCGGGGGTGATGTTGTGGTGCACCAGGACCTTGCGGTCGGGGCAGGCGCGGAAGTAAGGGGCGAGCTTCGAGCCGATGGCGGTGTGGAAGACGGCCACGGCCCCGGGGCCGCCGGCGGAGCGGTGTTCCCTCCAGGAACGGCATTCGCTCTGCCCGGGCTTGCGGTCGAGGACGAAGATGTCCGAGGCGAACCCCGCTTCCCGGAGGACGCCGCGCAGGGCCCGGGCGTAGCCGCCGATGGCGTCGGCCCCTTCCAGCGCCGGAAGCAGCTGGTGCACCGCCCTGGTCTTCATTGCCCTGTTTCCTTCTCCCCGGGGAATCTGCTAAGGTACCCGGACGACTCCGGATTCACGAAACGATAAGGAAATTGTACCCCAACCGCGCCCGCCCGCAAGAACTCCCGAGATCGGATGGAACGTTACCGCACCAGCCCCGTCTACCGCTACCTGCTCTTCCTTTCCCTGACCGCCGCTTTCGGCCTCCAGGGGTGGAGGACGCTCTTCAACAACTACGCCGCGGATACGGTGGGGCTGAACGGGTTTCAGGTCGGCCTCATCCAGTCCGTGCGCGAGATCCCCGGCTTCCTCACCTTCCTGGTGGCGCTGGTCGCCTTCTACGTCCGGGAGACCCGGCTGGGGGCTCTCTCCCTGGTGCTTCTGGGCGCGGGGGTGGGCGCGGCCGGATTTTTCCCCAGCTTCACCGGCCTGATCGTCACCACCTTCGTCATGTCCCTGGGGTTCCACTACTTCGAGACCATCAACCAGGCCCTCTGCATCCAGTGCTTTTCGCGGGCCCAGACCCCGCACGTGATGGGGCGGCTCAAGGCCCTGGTAGGGCTGGCCAACATCGGGGCCGGGGCGGTGGTCCTGGGGGTGAGCCTGGTGCTCCCCTTCTCGGTCTCCTTCGTGCTCATCGGCGCCGCCGTGGCGGCGGCCGGGGTCCGGGCCTGGTTCCGGGAGCCGGCCGAACACGGGGGCGTCCCCCAGCTCCGCCGTCTCCTCTTCCGGCGGCGCTACCTGCTCTACTACGTGCTCAGTTTCCTGGCCGGGGCCCGCCGGCAGATCTTCGTCTGCTTCGCGGTCTTTCTCCTGGTCAAGCGCCACGGGTTCCAGGTGGAGTGGGTCGCCGGCCTCTTCATCGTCAACAACGTCCTCACCTACCTCGTCCTCCCCCGGATCTCGCGGGGGATCGCCCGCTTCGGCGAGCGCGCCATGCTCACGCTCGAATACTCCAGCCTCACCCTCATCTTTCTCGGCTACGCCCTGCTGGACAACCCCTGGGCGGCGGCCGTCCTCTACCTGCTCGACCACGTCTTCTTCGGGTTCACCATCGGGATCAACACCTACCTGCAGAAGGTGGCGGACCCGGCCGAGGTCACGCCCTCCGTCTCCACCGGCTTCGCCGTCAACCACATCTCCGCCGTGATCGTCCCCGCCTTCGGCGGGGCGCTGTGGATGCTGAACTGGCGGATCCCCTTTCTCATGGGGGCGGCCCTGGCGGTCTGTTCCCTGGCCGCCGTCCAGTGGATCCGGGTGGGCCGGGCGGACGACGGCCCTCAGGCCAGCAGTTCCAGGAGCCGCTCGGCGAAGGGGTAGGCCCGGATCTCCTCCAGCCGGCGGTCCTGGGCGGCGAGGAGGCGCTCGCGCAGGGGCCGGTCCGTCAGGATCCGGCGCATGCAGGCCGCCGTGAAACCCGGGTCCCGGCGCTCGATCAGGAAGCCGGCCCCGCCCAGGGTCTCCGGGACGGCGGCGGCGGCGGCGGCCAGGACCGGGACCCGCGCCCGCATGCTTTCCACCAGGGGGACGCCGAACCCCTCGTGCTCGCTCAGGCAGAGGAAGAGATCGGCGATCCGGTAGTAGGCCCGCAGCCGGGCCGGGGAGACTTTCCCCGCCAGCCGCACCCCGGTTCTCCGGGGGTCGCCGGCCCGTTCCCTGAGCAGGTCGCGGTAGGAGGGGACGGCGGTCTCCCCGACCAGGAAGAGCCGGGCCCCGGGGTCGAAGGCCTCCCGGTAGCGGGCGAAGGCCGCGATCGCGGCGTCGGGCCGTTTATTGGGGACCATCCGCCCCACGAAGAGGACGTTGGTCTCCCCGTCGGAACCGAACCGCCCGACGATCTCCCGGTCCGGCTCCGGCTCCGGCTCCGATCCCTCCTCGATCGAGGGGTAGGGCAGGACTTGTGCCTCGGCGAACCCGGCGCGCCGCAGTTCCCCGGCGTTGAACTCGGAATCGGCCAGCGCCCGCCAGGCGGAGGCGGCGAACGTCGGGAGGAGGCGCCTCCCCCGCCGGCATTCGAGCATGGCGGCGTCGTCCCACCCCCGGAAAAACCGCTCCGGGGTGACGTTGTGGTAGAGGAGCACCTGGCGGCCGCCGTAGCGGCGGAAAACCTCGCCGGCCCCGGAGCCGATGGAATAGTGATAGACGAGGGTGTCGTCCCCGCGCTTCCGGGGGGGAAGGAGGGAGAGGGGTAGGGCGGGGGGGCGCAGGGGGACCTCGGCGTATATCTCCGAAGCCAGTCCCCCCCGGGCCAGGGCCTCCCTGATCTTCAGCGCTTCCGCGCCCTGGGCGTCGTCGGGGTCGAAAACCGCCAGGACCTGGTGGACGGCGCGGGGGGCGGGGTCAGTCGCGGCCGGCTTCATCCCGCCCCCGGCGCTCCTCTTCCTGGGAACGGAGGATTTCGACCACCAGCAGGTTGAAGATGCGCTGGTTGCGCTGCAGGCGCCCCCAGAGTTTCAGGAGGGGCCGAAGCGCCCGCCCCGCCGCTCCGGAACGGCCGGAGAGGAGTTCGTCCCGGCCCGGTTCGGCGTAGTGGTCGAGGAGGGAGAGCAGATACCCGCGCTCCGCGCCCTCCGCCGTACCCTCCCCGGTCTCCGGGGGCTCTTCCCATCCCCGGCGCCGGACTTCCTCGAGGATCTCGCGCTCGAGCCGTTCCGCGTCGATTTCGGGGTTGTTCCGTCGGATCCAGGCCATGACGCTCAATCCTCCTCGACGTTGAAGGGGGAGTGGGCCCCGCGCTTCGGGGCCCGGCGCGCCCGCAGGGATTTGAGGGCCTCGTCTTCGAGCCATTCGTCGATCACCGACTTCTTGAACCGGATGGTGCTCCCGATCCGGCTGGCGGGCAGGTTCCCCCGGCGGACGTGGCGGTAGACGACCTGGGGGTGAAGCTGGAGGTAGGAAGCCGCCTGCTCGATGGTCATGATCTCCGGATAGCCGTCGGCGTTTTTATCGGGCATCTCGTCCCCCTGTTACGGTGACCGCAAAGAGCGGATTACTTCGGAAGCGATCAGGCCGATCAGGCCTTCCCGGTCGTCCACCAGGGTGGGGGCGGCATCGCCGGGGCGGTAGACGCAGCGGTAGAGCTTGCCGTGCAGCCCCAGCGCCTCCCGGGCCCGGAGCAGGCGGTCGACCTGGTCGGGTTCGAGGGTCTTCACCCTCCCCAGGGAGTGCGCGGCCAGCACCACCTTGGCCGTGTGTTCCAGCTTCTCCATCCGGTTGTAGGCTTCCCGGAGCGTCTCCCCCACGGTCAGGGCCCCGTGCCGGTCGAGGATCATGGCGTCGCAGTCGGAGATGTATTCCGCGACCGCCCGGGGGGGTTCGTCGGTGGTGGGGGTGGAGTAGGGGGTGGTGGGGATGGCCCCGATGGTGAAGGCGATCTCGGGAAGGATGTAGTTTTCCAGGCTGACCCCGGCCACCGAGAAAGCGGTGCAGAGCGGGGGGTGGGCGTGGACGATGGCCCGGACGTCGTCCCGGCGCCGGTAGACTTCGAGGTGGAGGCGGAATTCGGATGTCGGTTTCCCCTCCCCCCCCACGGTTTTCCCGTCGAGGTCGATGACGACCAGATCGGCGGTGGCCAGGTCCCCGAGGCACGAACCGGTCGGGGTGATCAGGACCCGGTCGGGGGAGAGGCGCACGCTGATGTTGCCGTCGGTGGCGGCCACCAGGTCCTTCTCGTACATCCGCTTGCCGCAGGCGACGATCTCTTTCTTGATTTCGAATTCCCCGTTCATCCTCGAACCGTCGTCTCCCGTTTCCCCTCCGGCCTCAGAGCACGAAGTTCTTCATCACCGGGTGCGGCCGCGGGACCAGGGAGGTCCGGACCAGGCAGCCGATCTCGCCGGCTTTCCCCGCGCCTTTCTTCAGCGCGGCCTCGACGTCGTGGATCTCCCCGGTGAAGGTAACGAAGCTCTTCCCCCCCAGGCCGTTGGCCAGGCGGATCTCGATCAGCTCGATCTCCGCTTCCTTGACCGCCGAGTCGGCGGCGAGGATGCAGGAGGGGATGGAGAAGGTCTCGATCACGCCCAGGGCGTCGAGTTCGTCGACGGGGACGGCGGCGAGGATGGCGGGGACCACGGCCGGGTGGACGTTGGGGAGAAAGAGGTGGTCGGTGACCGCGTCCGCCCCCGCCTCCAGCCCGGCCTGCATGGCTTCGTCCACCGGTCCGGTCAGACCTCCGACCAGGACGACGTACTTGCCGGGGCAGACCGAGCGCGAGTCCAGGATATCCACGTCCGATTTCTTGGCCATGGCGTCCGTGGCGAAGATCCCGGCGGCGATGCTGTTGAATTCGATAAATCCGATTGCGGGTTTCATCCCTTTCTCCGAGTTGAGGCGGCTATGGTAACGGCGGCGTCGGTGACCCGGGTCACCCGCCCGGCGATGGAAGCGTGGATCGGCGCCCCCATCTCCCCGGGGGGCAGGTCGGCCACGCATTCGCCTTCCTCGACCGCGTCTCCTTCCTTGACCGTGGGCCGAGCCGGGCGCCCGATATGCTGGCGCAGCGGCAGGGTGACCGATTGCGGCCGGTAGGCGGTTTCGTCGTGGGGGAGGGGGCGGTCGTATTCCCCCAGGCCCAGTCTCGCGGTCAGCCGCTCGACGGGGATCAGGCTCGCCTCCCGCAGGGGGAGGGGCCGGGGTTCCCGGGGCTGGGGCGGCGGGACGAGGTTTCTTTCCTTCATGCCCGCGGCCACTTCCCGGTTGAGGCGCCCCACCGCCAGCAGCATCGGGCAGGAGTAGACGCCGCAGAGGTCGCAGGCGCAGCAGGCGGCGGCGTGGCTGACCCCGTCGCCGAGCGGGGCGAAGCCCAGGGCGAGGGAGCGCATGACCAGGTGGGGCTTGAAGGTGTGGCCCAGCAGCGCGCGCGGGCAGACCAGGGTGCAGTAGCTGCACTGGCAGCAGGCCGACTGGATCTGCCTGAGGTCGAAGACGAGGTCGCGGGTCTTGCGCTCGACCACCGGGTGGTCGGGGGCGAGGACGATCAGGGCCGACGTGGTCTTGGTGATCGGCCGCCGCGGGTCCTCGACCACGGCCCCCATCATCGGCCCCCCTTCCAGGGCGACCCAGGGGTCGGTCAGGCTGCCTCCGGCCAGGGCCACGGCTTCGCCCACCGAGGTGCCGACGGGGAGGTGGAGCGTTTTCGGCGCCGCCACCGCCCCGGTGACGGTCAGGTGCTTCCCGGTCACGGGGATTCCCTCGACCGCCCGGCTGACGTTGTAGAGGGTCTCGACGTTGTTGACGACCACCCCTACCTGCAGGGGGAGCCCCCCCGCCGGGATGACCCGCCCGGTGACCTCGTAGACGAGGACGAACTCGTCCCCCGCCGGGTAGACCTCGGGGAGAAAGTGCAGGGAGAGCCGGCGTTTGCCCCGGACGGCCGCGCCCAGGGCCTCCGCCGCTTCACGGTAGTGCCGCTTGAGCGCGATCACCCCCCGCCGGGCCCCGACCGCGGTCATGGCCGCTTCCAGGCCGGCCACGACCCGCTCGGGGTGGCGGCGCATGACCGCGCGGTCGTTGCGCAGCAGGGGCTCGCACTCGGCGCCGTTGGCGATCACGGTTTCCACCCGGGCGGCCAGTTTCTTCCAGGTCGGGAACCCGGCCCCGCCCGCGCCCACCACTCCGGCGGCGCGGACCCGTCCGCCGATGTCCGGCTTGGTCTTGGTCTTCTTCGGGGTATTCACCGCTTCCACGTTCGGGCCCCCGGCCGCGCCCGGCCGGGCCGCCTCTCAACCGGCGTCCGTCCCCGGCGCGCCGGCTCGATCAGACAATCCGAAAATAATCCACCAGCACACAGCGCCGGGCCCGGGTGAAATGGATGGGCCGGGTGATCCCCTCCCCGGTGGGGCTGGCGATGCTGAACGAGCAGAACCCCTCGCCGCCGAACCCCAGCCCGGAAAAACAGGGGCCGTTCTTGACGAAGATCGAGCAGTCGGCGGCCCGGGCCATCTTGCTCAGGTTGGCGACGTTCCGGGAATACATGTACATGCTGTGGCGGTAGCCGTGCTCGACCTTGACCGCCAGGGCGATCGCTTCGTCGACGCTGTCGACCCGGACCAGGGGAATGACCGGCATCAGCTGTTCCACCAGGACGAAGGGGTGGTCCGCCGGGACCTCGGCGAGCACGATCTTGACCTCGTCGCCGACGGAGACCCCGATCTGCTCCAGGATGAAGCGGGCGTCGCGCCCCACGAAACGCTTGTTGGGGGCGCCTTCCTCGTCGCCGGGTCCCGGGTCCTTGGCGATGACCAGTTCCTTGAGCTTCCCGATCTGCTCGCCGCTGATCTCGTAAGCCCCGTTCGCGCGCAGCGCCTGCTTGAGCCGGTCGGCGATGGAAGCCAGGGCGAAGATCTCTTTTTCGCAGACGCAGACCAGGTTGTTGTCGAAGGAGGCGCCGGCCACGATCATGCGCCCGGCCCGTTCGATGTCGGCGGTTTCGTCCACCACCACCGGGGGGTTCCCGGGGCCGGCGGCGATCACCTTTTTGCCCATCTGCATGGCGGCCTTGACCACGCCCGGGCCCCCGGTGACGCAGAGAATGCGGGTGGCCGGGTGCTTCATCATCGCCTGGGCGGTTTCGATGGTGGGCTGGAGGACGGCCACCAGGAGGTCGGAGGGACCACCGGCCGCGGCCACCGCCCGGTTGACTTCCTGGATCGCGAACAGGGACGAGACCCGGGCCCCGGGGTGGGGGCCGAAGACGACGGCGTTGCCGGCCGCGATCATCTCGATGGAGTTGCAGATGACGGTGGAGGTGGGGTTGGTGGAGGGGATGATGGCGCCGACCAGCCCGAAGGGGGCACGTTCCATGATGGTGAGGCCGTGGTCGCCGGTCCAGGCCACCGGCTGCAGGTCCTCCATCCCCGGGGTCTTGTTCGAAACCAGGAGGTTTTTCTTGATCTTGTCCTCGACCCGGCCCATTCCGGTCTCGGCCACCACCATCCGCGAAAACGCCTCGGCGTTGCGTCGCCCGCACCCGCGGATGGCCTCGATGATCTCCTCCCGCTTGACCACCCCGAGGTCGAGGAGGCGCGTCTGGGCCCGCCGGGCGGCGGCGATCGCCTCCTCGAGGTTCTCGAAGACGCCGTCCCCGGTTTTGATGGCGGGGAGAGAAATCGCCGGCGAGGGCGCCGGGGAAGGCGCCGGCGAAGCCGATCCCCCCTCGCCGGAGACGTCCCGCACCACTTTCCGGACGATCGCCCGGATCTGGTCTTCGGTCAGGTTCATGGTGTTCTCCTCATTCCCGGGAAGGAGGGGCGGACCCCTCCCCCCGCCGACCGGGGCCGGGGAAGATCAGCCCCGGTCATCCGCGCTTTTCCGGTAAACCGTCCGCCCGTCGACCTCGAGTTCGTCGACGATGGCCATGATCACGCAGTCGCAGGGCCGGTTGTGGGTGACGGAGGTGTACCTCCCGCAGCTTCCGCTGGCGTAAAGGACCACCTCTCCCACCCCGGCCCCGACGGCGTCGGCGGCGACCACGTACTTGCCCAGGGGCTTGCCTTCGAGGTCAAGCTGCTCGCAGACGAAGAAGGCGAGCCCGTCGAGGGTCTGCTCCTTCTGCGTGGATACCAGGGTTCCCCGAATTCGAGCTAACAGCATTTCCGGAACCGAAGGTTATTTCTCCGGTTCGGCGGGAATCCGGCCGAGCGGGAGCACCCGATCGATATTGACATGAGGGCGGGGAATGACGTGTACGGAGATCAGTTCGCCGACTTTCTCCGCCCCGCGGGCCCCGGCTTCCACCGACGCCTTGCAGGCGGCGACGTCGCCCCGGACCACGGCGGTGACGTAGCCCCCACCGATTTTTTCGTAGCTGACCAGTTCGACCTTGGCCGCCTTGACCATGGCGTCTGCGGCCTCGACCATGGCGGCAAAGCCCCTGGTCTCGATCATTCCCAAAGCTTCAGCCATCGTACTCTCCTCCTGGAGTTGCCCGGGAACGTTTCCCGGTTGAGTTTGACGTGTCGATTAGGGCCGGACCCGGATCATTGTCCGCCCGTGGGTTCGATGCCGGTGACCGCGTTGATCGCGGTCAGGGCCGCTTCGCTGCCGACGACGATGTCGCGTTCTTCGCCGCCCAGGTAGAGACGGCCGTAGCGGCCGAAGGGCCGCACTTCGACCAAGGTGATGTTGGCGGCCTTTTCGGCTTCGTTGGCGGCAAGGACGGCATAGCCGGCCGGATCGGTCTCGAGGATGTAGAGGGTCTGATCGGCCAGCAGCATCGAGCCCTTGCGGTTGCGGTTGATGATCTGGGCCTGGTGGGCGTCCACCTTCCGGATGATCTGGCTGCCCACGGCCTTGGGCTTCATCCGCTCTTCTTCCTTCACCCCCAGGAAATCGAGGATGGCCCGCCCGGCTTCACGAACGTCGGCCTGCGAATAGGAGTGCACCTCGAGCAGCCCGTAGGCCCGCTCCACGATCATCAGGGCGGGCTTGACGTTGGTGGCCTTGAGGGCCACGTCGGTGACCTCGTTGATGGCCATCCCCGGCGCCACCTCGACGTAGCAGGCGGCCATGCCCGGGAGGGGCTGGAAGCCCTTGGCCGAGGAGGCCACGTAGGAAGCGAACTGGGGTTGAAGACTATCGAGAAAACAGTAGGTCCGAAGTTGAACCATTTGAACCCTCCTTTTCGCCGCAACCTCCGACGGGGGCTGCGCGCGGTTCGTCCGAATGTGCTCAGGCAGTCTAGCGCCTGCGGACTCTCCGGTCAATCCCAAACCCGCCGAAATTTTCGCCCGCCGCCCGCCAGGAGACTATTTTAACCGATATTAAGCAATAAGCCGCCGCCGGGTTCAGGCCGGTGCGGGCGGAGCTTCCGGGAATGCGCGGCAGAAGGCCGCGACCGCGTCCGGGCTGAACTGGGATCCGGCCCCCCGGCGCAGTTCGGCCAGGGCCTGCGGGTGGGCGAGGGGCCGGTTGTAGACCCGGGCGCTGGTCATGGCGTCGTAGGCGTCGGCCACGGCGATGATGGTGGCGCCCCGGGGGATGCCGGCGCCCGCCAGCCCGTCGGGGTAGCCGCCGCCGTCCCAGCGTTCGTGGTGGTGCCGGATCAGGCCGATGATTTCGCGGAGTTCCTCGATGGGGCCGAGGATGGTCTCCGCCACCAAAGGGTGCTGGTGGATGTGGTCGACCTCCTCCTCCTCGAGGGGAAGGTCCTTGTTGAGAATCCCGTCCTTCACCCCCAGTTTCCCGATGTCGTGCAGGAGCGCCCCCACCCGGATCTTCTCCGTCTCCGCCTCCTCCAGCCCCAGCTCCCGGGCGGTCCCCGCCGCCAGTTCCATCACCCGCCGCGAATGGCTCAGGGAATAGGTGTCCTTGGCCCCCAGGGTCCGGGAGAGGGCTTCGATGGTCTTCAGGAGCGAGTTCTGAATCTTGTCGCTCTGCTGCCGGACCATCTCCTCCAGGTGCTTCTGGTAGTTGCGGTTCTCCATGATCAACCGGCGGCGGTCGAGGGCCCGGCTCACCCCCAGGAGAAGCTCTTCCCGGGTCATGGGCTTGCGGATATAGTCGTCCGCTCCCAGCTTGACGGCCTCCATGGCCGCGTCGATGTCGGTCTCGCCGGAGACGACGACCAGGGCCAGTTCGAATTCGGATGCGCGTTCCCGGGCCAGCCGGGAGAGGAGTTCCTGCCCGCTCATGCCGGGCATCACCAGGTCGACCAGGGCCAGGTCGTATTCGTCCCCCAGGAGGAGGGGAAGGGCTTCGCGCCCGGTCCCGCAGGCGTCGCAGCGGTAACCGGCGCGGCGCAGGGTCATGCCCAGGTAGTTCCTGGTTATCTCCTCGTCGTCGACGATGAGCACCCGGGCCGGCGGTTGCGCCTCCGCCGGGGAGCCGACCACCAAGTCCCGCGTTTCTCCAGGCATGGGCGACTTCAGTTTTTGAAGATGAAAAATTTACGGGCGGCGTAATTGATCATGAGGCAGACGCCGGCGTTGATGAAAAATGCGTAGCTGGTGTCGAGCCCCAGCGAATTGATGAGGAGGGTCTGCAGACCGGTCCCGATGAGCACGCTCAGCCCCGAGACGGCGAAGAACATCACGATCTCCTTGCAGCGGGAGTGCTTCCCCGCCTCGAAGACCCAGAAGATGTTGATGAGGTAGACCACGGAGTTGGAGATCATGAAGGCGATGAAGTTGTCGAGGGCGGCGTGGAGGGACCTGACCGAGTCGGTCAGATCGTGAGGGGGGATGTCGACGATCAGGGAGATGGGATCGTCGGGAGTGAGGGCGGGGATGAACTTCAGGGCCATAAGGTAGAAGACGGAAACGTGGACGATGGTGGCGACGACGCCGGCGATGGCGTACTTGCAGAACTGGACCAGGGGCCCGTGGTCCTTGCTGGTGAACTGCCGGCGGAGGGAATTCATGGGAGTTGGTATACCATGAAGCCCCGGAGGCGGCGAACCCTTTTTTACCGCGGCCCCCGGGGGTTCCGGCGCGCCGGGGTCAGGCGCACCGCCGCTCCTCCCCCGGCGGCCAGGTCGAATTCCAGGGGCATCCGGGCGCCGACCGCGGTTTCTCTCACGCTCAGCCCCCCCCGCCCGTCGTCTTCGGCGATCAGGGCCCGGTAGGACTCCGCTCGGAGAAACTCCAGGCCGACCCGGACCTTCCGCGGGCCCCCGGGGTTGATCAGCCCGATCCACCAGGTCCGGCCGTCGCGCCGATAGAAACCGGCGGTCCCGCCGACGGCGCTCCCCGGCCAGACCCGGGTCTCGTCCCAGGAAGCGGGGAGGGTCTCCAGGAAGGGGCGGGCGGGGCTGTCGAGGTAGGAACGGGGGGTGTCGGCCAGGCAGAGGAACGGCGAAGTCGCCAGGACCCCGGTGGCCAGCTGAAAAGCGTCGGTGGTGGCGCCCCGGCGGCCGGGGCGGAAGGTGACCGGGGTGAAGTCCCCCGGCCCCGCCAGGTACCTGGTGAAGAGGAGTTGGGAGTAGTGGCTCGGTTGCAGGGGGCGCCAGCGGTTGAATTCCAGCCCGCGCAGGGCCTCCCGGGTCATCTCGTTGGGCCAGGTGCGGCTCTCCCCGGCGGGCTTGGCGGCCCCGTGGAAATCGAGCATGATCCGGTGTTCGGCCGCGGCCCGCAGCAGGTCCCGGTACTCCTCCAGCCGGGCGTGCGATTCCGAGTTGAGGAAGTCGACCTTGGCCCCCGCCGCCCCCGCCTGCGCCAGCCGGGCGAAGAAATCGGCGCGCGCGGCCGGGGTCTCGAGTCCGGGCCGGTGCCGGCCCGGATCGGCGGACCGGCTTCTCCACACCCAGATTCCCACCCCCCGCTCCCGGGCGTAGGCGCAGAGTTCCCCCAGTTTTTCCCAGGGCGCCCCGGCCGCGTCGAGCCAGCCGTTTCCGGGGTCTTCCCACCCGCTGTCGATCAGGTAGTAGGGGACCCCCAGCCGGGCGGTGAGGTCGACGTACCCGAACTGACGGGACCAGTCCAAGGCCCCGGTTTCATCGGCCCACCAGCTCCAGCAGGACAAGCCGGGACGGCACCAGGGGGTCAGGGCCCCCCCGGAAAACAGCCCGGGGTCGGGCGCGGGGGCCAGGGCCGGGACCAGGCCGGAACCGACCAGGGAATCGAGGTCGGGCCCGGTGAGGACCACGCGCCAGGGGGAGGAGATCTCCCCCTCCATGAGCCAGCCCCCGGTTTCTTCCTCGAAGGCGGCGGTCCAGGCCCGCTCCCCGGGGTCGAAGCGCAGGGTCATGCCGCTGTAGCCCAGGACCCCGCTTTCCAGGACGCTCCCGAAGGAACCGTCGGCGAGCTGGAAGGTGAGCGGGAGCCCGAGCCGGGCCCCGGGCCCCGGAGCGCCGCCGCCGTCCAGGGGGAGGCGGCGGAAGACGCCTTCGTAGACCGGGGTCGAGAACATGGCCCACCCGGCGGCGCCCTCGGGGAAGACGAACCCGGTGCGTTCGCCTTCCACCCGACGGACGCCCGCGCCGGGGACCAGGTACCGCCAGGCCGCCCCACCGGGAGCGGTCCGGACCTGGACCTTCCACTCCCCGTCCGCTTCCTCGATCAGGTACTCCGCTTCCCGCCCCCGCAGATCGATCCACGAACGCTTCCCCCGCCAGAGGAAGGAAACTTCCCAGGGCCCTTCCCGCAGGAGCCGCACTTCGCGGACGCCGGCGCCGAGGACGGATCCGGCGACCGCGATCCCCAGGGGGGAAGGCCCGAGAACGGCGGTCCCTTCCCGCTCCAGGGAGCAGACCAGTTCCCCGGCCGCGGTCGCTTCCAGCCGCAGTTCCGGGATCGGGGGGGTCCCGGCGTCGGGGGAGCGGCCGGCGCAGCCCCCGGCCGCCAGCCCCGCCGCCAGGAAGACGAGAGCGGCCTTCATCTTTCGTACGCCCCGTTTGTCGCCGTCGTTTTCGCCCATTCCGGGTCTCCCGCCCCGCGGCCGGTGCTTGCCCGGCCGCGGGCTTTTCCGGATAATAGACACACCGGCGTTCACCGGCAAGGCAATGAAAAAGATAGCGGCGACAGCGGTAATCCTGGCGGCGGCGGCCGCCGCGGCGGCGCTGCTCCTGAAGCGGGAGCGGCGCCCCCCCGACGTTCTGCTGATCTCGATCGACAGCCTCCGGGCCGACCACCTGAGCTGTTACGGCTACGGGCGGAACACCAGCCCCCACCTGGACGAGCTGGCCGAGGAAGGGACGCTCTTCGCCGCCTGCGCCGCCACCACCTCCTGGACCCTCCCCTCGCATATCTCCATCTTCACCGGCCGCGACATCTCCGCCCACCAGGTGGTGGGAGACGGCTTCAGCCTCAACGATTCCGTCCCCACCCTCCCCGAAGCCCTGAGCGCGGCGGGCTACGCCACCGCCGCCTTCTGCTCCTCCCCCTACCTCAACCCCGCCTTCGGGTTCGGGCGCGGATTCGACCTCTACCACAACACCGACTTCGACCGGCACGGGAGCCGGGACACCATCCTCCCCAGCGAACGGGAACGGGACGCCGGCCACGGCGACGTCACCAGCGAGCGGATCGTCGAGCTGGCCGGGGACTGGCTCGGGGAGAAGCGCGACCGCCCCTTCTTTCTCTTCCTTCATTTCTGGGACGTCCACTACGACTATATCCCCCCGGCGCCGTACGACCGGCTCTTCGACCCCGACTACCGGGGCCCGGTCACGGGACGGGACTACATCCACAACCCGGCGGTGGAGGAGGGGATGGACCCCCGCGACCTCTTTCATATCGTCGCGCTCTACGACGGCGAGATCGCCTGGACCGACCGCGCCCTGGGCGAACTCTTCCGGGTCCTGAAGGAACGGGGCCTGTGGGAGAACACCTTGATCGTGGTCACCGCCGACCACGGCGACGAGTTCTTCGAACACGGCGGCAAGGGGCACCGGGCCTCGCTCTACGACGAAGTCGTCCACGTCCCCCTCCTGGTCAAGCTCCCGGGGGAAGCGCCCCGGACGGACCGGGTCGAGGTCCAGACCGCCCTGGTCGACATCGCCCCCACCGTCCTGGAGGCGGCCGGCCTGGCTCCGTGGGCAGGCATCCAGGGGCGTTCCCTCCTGCCCCTGATCCGGGGGGAAGCGGAGGAGCGGGATCGGACCGCCCTGCTCGAGCTCTTGCCCGCCCTGCAGGCGCTCCGGACCCCGGAGTGGAAGCTGCTCTACAACCGGGAGCGGGGGGAGACCGCCGTTCTCGACCTGCGCCGCGACCCGGCCGAGACCCACCGGTTCCTGGTGACCGGCCCGGAACGCCGCCGGGCGGAAGCCCTCTTCCGCCGCCGCCTCGCCGCCGACCTGGCCCTCGCTCCCGGGGCCGGTTCCCGGGTGGACCTGAGCGAGCGGGAGATGGAGAAGCTGCGGGCGCTGGGTTATCTTTCCGCACCCCGTCCCCCGGCGTCCCCGGGGACTTCCCCGGAGCCCTGATCGGCCCGGGAGGGGAAGCTTAGGGGGTGATGTACCCCAGGGCCTTGAGTTCCCGGAGGGTGTTTTCGTCCGGCCCCCCGCCCCCGTCCCCGGCGCTCAGGACCGGCCTGTACCAGGCCGCGCCCCGGTTGCGGAGCGAGGTCAGGAACCCGCGCTGGTCGGTTTCGGCCCGGGCGAAGACGTCGGCCATCTCCAGCGGGTCGCGGTCGAGGCGGTAGAAGCTGCTTTCCCCCCCGGGGCGGCAGATCAGTTTGGCGTCGCGGGTGCGGACCGCGAACTCGCGGGGCCGGGGCCGGTTGAGCCGGTCTTCCAGGACGCTCATGGCGTAGACGCGCTCCTTGCCCCCGGTCCCGTTCAGAAGCGGGAGGAAGCTTGTCCCGTCGCCTCCCTCCGGGGGGTCGATCCCCGCCAGTTCGAGGATGGAGGGGAGGAGGTCGACGGTTTCCACCATCCCCCGGATCCGCCCCGCCCGGCCTTTTCCCGGCAGCTTGACCAGGAGGGGTATGTGGATGTGCTCGTCGTAGAGCTGCTCGCCGTGGCTCCAGTAGTCCCCGTGCTGGAAAAGGCCGTTGCCGTGGTCGGAGGTGACCACGACCAGGGCGTTTTCCAGGACGCCCAGCTCCCGCAGGCGCGCGAAGAACGTCTCCAGTTCCCGGTCGAGGTAGCGCAGGGACCGGTCGTAGAAGGTGATCGATTCGCGCTTCCAGTCCAGGTCCGGCATCCGGTCGTAATGGCCGCGCAGGTACTCCAGAAACCGGGGGGAATCGGGGTCGAAGGTCCGGGCGAAGCGCTCGTCCTCCACGTAGGGCCCGTGAACGTCGTAGTAATTGATGAAAAGGAAAAACGGGCGGTCCCGGTCGCGTTCGATCCATTCCAGGGCCATCCGGTCGGCGTCTTCCGCCAACCCCTTCAGTTCCCAGGCGGCCCCTTCCCCCCGGGGGACTTTCTCCGAGATCCCCCAGTTTTCGAGGTAGTCGTCGAATCCCTGCTCCAGGTTTTTGCCTTTTTTGAGGACGGCGGTGCTGACCACGGCCCCGGTCCGGTAGCCGCGGGAACGGAGGATTTCGGGGAGGGTGACGATCGAATCCGGAAGCGTCCCCCAGTTCCGCAGGACCCCGGTCTTCTGGGGGTAGAGGCCGCTGAGGATGGTGGAGTGGGAGGGAAGGGTGATGGGGATGGAGCAGAAGGCGTCCTCGAACACCAGGTTGGAGGCGGCGAAACCGTCGAGAAACGGCGAGGTGTTCCGGAAGTAGCCGTAACAGCCGAGGTGGTCGGCGCGGAGGGTGTCGATCACGATCAGGAGGACGTTGGGCGCGGGCCCGGCGGGCTCCCCGCCCCCGCAGCCGGCCAAAGCCCCGCCCAGGGCCGCTGCCGCCGCCGGCAGCCACCCCCGCCACCGCCTCCGTCCGCGCTTGATGCCGTGTGTGGGTTTCATGGCTTTTCCTCTCTCCCCCCGCCGGGCCCGCGGACTTTCCGACGTGCCCGGCGGGGGCGCCTCCGGCTATAATACGTTTGACCGTCCCCTTGAAAACACTATATTTTGCGGCCGAGGAGCGCCGCCGGGCCCCGGCGGGAAGAAAACGAATGACGAAGCGGCTGCAGTTTCGGGGAATGTTCTGGGCGATCCTGGCCGCCGCCGTGGCGGTGCGGGCGGGTTGGGCACTCTACGCCCGCCCGGAGCCGGTTTCGGATTTCGCCGACTACCTGAAGATCGCCCGGACCATGGAATCGGAACACGCTTTCGTCCGGGGCAACGGCGAGCCCACCGCCATCCGGCTTCCGGGCTATCCGTTTTTCCTTTCCCTGTTGCTGCGCTTGAGCGACGGCCGTTTCTTCCTGGGCGCCGGGAACATCGCCCTGGCCGCCGCCACCTGCGGCCTCCTCGGCCTGTTCGCCTTCAACCTCTTTCGGGGAAGCCGGGGTATGGCGCTGTGGGCGATGACGATCTACGCTTTCTACCCTCCCCTGGTCTTTTACAGCCCGGTCCTATCCTCCGAGCAGTTGGAGGCGTTTCTGGCGGTCTGGGTCCTGGCCGCCGTCACCGGGCCGGGGGAGTTGACGGCGCGGAGGCTGGCCGGGTGCGGCCTGCTCACGGCGGCGGCGATATTGACCCGGGGAAGCGCCGTCGTGCTTGTCCCCCCGGTGCTGGCGGTGGCGGCGGAACGTTTCCGCGGCGCCCCCCGGGCGCTGGCGGCCCGCGCCGCGGTTTTTCTGGTCGCCGCCGCGCTTCCCCTGGCGGCCTGGGCCCTGCGCAACCGGTTACTGGTCGGTCCCGGGGTGGGCCTCTCCACCCAGGGCGGCATCAATTTTCACTACGCCCACAACCCGGTCCGCTACGGCTGGCGGGCCTGCCTGGGAAGTTCCCGGATCTGGAAGTGCAAGGAGGAAGCGGAGATGGCCCGGGAAGGGTACCGGCTGGGCTGGAGCTATATCCGGGAAAACCCCGCCGACCTCCTGGAGTGCCTGCGCCGGGGCGCGGCGGAGCTGTACGGAGTCCCCCACTACGGCTGGCGCTGGTCCCTGGCCGAGGAAGCCTCGGGGAAGAAATGGAAACACGCCCGCCCAGTGGCCGAGCGGTACCTGGTCAAGGCCACCGAGGACGGGTACGCGGTCATGGCGGTCCTGATCCTGCTGGCGGTGCTGGGGTTCCGGCGGATGGACCCGCGGGCGCTGCTGCCGCTGGCGTTGACGCTGCTGGGCCACCTGATTTTCTACGGCCTGCTCTTTCACGGGGCGCCGCGCTACGGCTACCCCGCCGCCGTCCTGCTCTGCGCCCCGGCGGCCTTGGCGCCGGCGTTGGCGGCGGGGGAGAGCAAGGAGAAGCGCCCCCCAGGCGGCATTAGCGGTTGACCGGCCGCAGCCGGGGCCATATCCTCGTTTTCCGTGGCACGCGCCCGCGGGCGCTCAAGCGAGGGAAACATCATGAAGGAAAATTCGGCCGGTTTCGCCGTCTACTGGAACGTCATCCGTTCCCGCAGAGTCATGATCGTGGGAGCCGCCCTGGCGGCGGGAGCGCTGGCCCTGGTCGTCAGCCTGCTGATGCCCCCGGTCTACGAGTCTTCCCTGATCGTGGAGATCGGGGAGATCTTCATCCCCCCCGAGGAGAACATCAAGGTGGAGGCTCAGAGCATCGAGGAGCCCATGTCGGCGGTCCAGATCCTCTCCAGCCCGGCGTTCCTCTCCCGGGTCCGCGACGAGCTGGGGTTGAAAATGCCCCTGGAACAGATGGCCGACAATCTTTCGGTCGAACAGATCGTGGAGACCACGCGTTTCCAGCGCATGGAATCGCCCCTGGTCAAGATCACCTACGAAGGCGGGGACCCGGAGTTCAACGTCAAGGTGCTGGAGGCCCTGGCCGGTCAGCTGATCGCGGAGCATACCCTCGAATACGAAAGCAGCATCCGCATGCTCCGGGAGCGGATCGTCAGCCTGCGGGACAAGATCGCCGCAGCCGCGCGGCTGATCGAGCGGCAGGAGGAATACAAACAGGGGCTGGATAAATCCATCGCCCTGGTGGAGGAGGGAGTCGCCGACTACACCGGGCGCCTGGACGGGATCGACTTCGCCGCCACCGAGAGGACCGAGGCCCTCTTCCTCAAATCCACCCTCAACTCGATGAAGGAACAGATCATCGAGCTGCGCAAGGAAACCAACGAAGCCAACCTGGCGATCGGGGAAGCCGAGGAAAAAATACAGGACTACAAGGACCGGATCTCCAACCTGCAGAACCTGATCGACCTGACCAAAAACACCGTGATCCGGACCCGGGCGGTCGTGGCCGAGGAACCGGTGCGGCCCCTGGTCCTGGTCAACACCGTGGCGGCAGCGGCCCTGGTCCTGCTGCTGGCGGTCATGTTCGCGTTTTTCCAGGCGTGGGCCCGCCAGGAATGAGGGGACGCCCCGGCCCGGCCGTCCCGGCGGGAGGAGCGGAGAAGATGGAGGGGAGAATCCGCGAAGATGTTCATGCGTCGCGCCGGGAGTCCACCCGGCGGCTCTACGACCGGCTGGCGCCCAGCCGGGCCCGGTGGATCTCCCGCAACCGGTACTATTACCGCGAACTGGCGGGGCTGCTCGAATTCCTGATCGAACCGGGCCGGGACCTGCTCCAGATCGGGTGCGGAAACGGCTTTCTGCTCTCGCGCCTGGACTTCGCCTCGGCTCTGGGGATCGACTTCAGCCCGGGCATGATCGAGGAAGCCCGCCGGAACGTGCCCGAAGCCGAGTTCATGGTCGCGGACGTCGAGTTCCTCCCCCCCCTCAAGCGGGCCTTCGACTACATCCTCATGGTCAACGTCATCGGGGACATCGTCGACGTGCAGAAGGCCTTCGAGAACCTGCTCCCCCTCTGCCGCCCCTCGACGCGCCTGGTGGTGGTCTACTACAACCACCTCTGGGAACCGCTGGTCAAGCTGGCCGAGCGCCTGGGCATGAAAATCCGGCAGCCCAACCAGAACTGGCTTTCGCCGGCGGATATCTCCAACCTGCTCTACCTGGCCGGCTTCGAGCTGGTCCGCAAGGATACCGCCCTGCTGCTGCCGTTCGGCGTTCCCGGCCTCTCCTTCTTTCTCAACCGTTTCCTGGCCCGGCTGCCGTTGTTCAACCACCTCTGTTTCGTCAACGCCTTCATCGCCCGGCCGCTGCCGGCGGGCCTCGCCCGCACCGCCCGCTGCTCGGTGGTGGTGCCCTGCAAGGACGAGGTCGGCAACGTCGGCAACGTTCTGGAGCGGATCCCGGAGATGGGCGCCGGGACCGAAGTCGTCTTCGTCGACGACCGCTCCAGCGACGGGACCGCGGCCGAAGTGGAACGCCTCCGCGCCGCCCACCCCGACCGCAGGATCGTGCTGGTGTCGGGCCCCGGGCGCGGGAAGTTCGAAGCGGTCAAGGCGGGGTTCGCGGCGGCCGGCGGCGACGTCCTCATGATCCTAGACGCCGACGCCACGGTCATGCCCGAGGAGCTCCCCCTCTTCTTCAACGCCCTGGTCACGGGGAAGGGGGAGTTCGTCAACGGCTGCCGCCTGGTCTACGAGATGGAAAAGGGGGCGATGCGCCTGCTCAACATCGTGGGGAACAAGCTCTTCGGGCTGGCCTTCAGCTACCTGCTTTCCCAGAGGATCAAGGACACCCTCTGCGGGACCAAGGTTTTCTTCCGGGAGGATTACCTGAGGATGAAACGGTACTTCGGGTTCTTCGGGTACGACAGCTGGGGCGACTTCAACCTTCTTTTCTCCGCCTGCAAACTGGGAATGAAGATCGTCGACCTGCCCATCCATTACGTCGAGCGCGTCAGCGGCGAGACCAAGATGAAACGCCGGTTCTCCCACGGGTGGACCATGCTCCGGATGTGCCTGGTGGCCCTGAAGCGCTTCAAGTTCCGGCTGTAGAGGGGAGGGGGGGGAGGGTTCAGGGTTCGGGGTTCAGGGGAGAGAAGCAGAGGGCATAGAGCATGGAGCATAGCTTTCATCCCTCTTCATGAACTTCATGTCCTTCATGGTAGAGAAAGCATAGGGCATAGGGCATGGAGCATAAGAGGGAAAGAATTCAGAATACAGAATTCAGTATTCAGGAGCCCCCTACCTTGCCCCCTTAATGTAAAATCCTCTTGTGCCTCTTGTGCCTCTTGTGCCTTTTGTGGCTAACCCTCTTCCCTTCATGAACTTCATGTCCTTCATGGTAAAACTAAGATTACGCAGATGGGGAAAGAGTCCACAGATTTCACGGATTAGGAAACTCAAATTACACAGATGGGGAAAGAGCAGAGAAAAAGCAGGGATTTTGCACCTGATTACTCTGATTAACTCTGATGGGGGAAAGTTTGAATTGGGGGGCCGTCCTGAACTCCGAGCCCCGAACCCTGAACCCTGAACCCTGAACCCTGAACCCTGAACCCTGAACCTTCACTCTCCCCCTTCATGTCCTTCATGGTAAAATTCCAGTTTCGAACCCCGAACCCTTTTCCCCTACATGTCCTACATGTGATGAGAAGCATAGAGCATGGAGCATAGAGGCCCCCACCTCTCCCCCTTCTCTTCCTCTTCATGCCCTTCATGGTAAAACTAAGATTGTGCAGATGGGGAAAGGGAGAACCACAGACCTGCCTGCGGCAGGCAGGTTTCACAGATGAGGGAAGAAAATTTCGCAGATTGGGGGAGGGTCATGGCTTCCACTGTCCGCCGGACGGCATCTTTACCCGGCCTTCACCCCCTAAAACTCTCTGTGCTCTCTGTGTCCTCTGTGGTTAATCTTTTTTTTGTATGGCTACGTAGTGAGTAAACCGCCGGTGACGAACGAACGGCAACATTTCGATCGCCTCTTCCGGGAGACGGGGCACACCTGGTGGGGGAGAACGACCCCGGCCGGGCGCCGCCGCGACGAAAAGAAGATGGCTCTCTTCCGGGAACTGATCCGCCCCCGCCCCGGGGAGACGCTGCTGGAAGTCGGCTGCGGTTCGGGCGAATTCACCACCCGCCTGCGGGGACTGGGACTGGAGGTCCGGGCCTTCGACCTGACCGCCCCCTGCGTGGCCCACGCCGCGCTCGATCTCGCCGGCGACCCCGGATTCGGATTCTGCGTGGCCGATATCGGGAAAATCCCCTTTCGGACGGGCGCGTTCGACATCTGTTTCGGGGTCTCCATCCTCCACCACGTCCCGGTGGCGCCGGCGTTCGCCGAGATCGCCCGGGTGCTGCGCCCGGGGGGCCGGTTCTTCTTTTCCGAGCCCAACCTTCTCAACCCCCAGATCCTGATCGAGAAGAAGATCCCCTGGGTCAAGGCGCGCCTGGAGGGGACCCCGGACGAGACCGCGTTCCTCCGCGGCCGCCTCGGCCGCCGTCTCAACGCCATCCCCGGGGTAAAGGCCCGGGTCCGCAACATCGATTTTCTCCATCCCGCCCTTCCCGCCCGCTGGGTCGACCGCGCGGCGCGGGCCAGCGACGTCCTGGAGAAGGTTCCGCTCCTTCGCGAAATTTCCGGGTCCCTGGCGATCTGGGGGACGATCGGGGAATGACCGGCATCCGGCACAGAACCGCGGCGGCCGTGCTGCTGGGGGGGGTCGTCGTCGCCGGCGCCCTGCTGCGCCTGGACGGGTTCGGGCGCGACCTCCCCTTCGCCTACAACCCCGACGAGACCGCCAACCTCCGCCCGGTCCTGGACTATCTCCTGCGCGGCGATCTCAATCCGCACCGGTTCTACCACCCCGGTTCGCCCCTGATGTACCTGGCCGCGGCGGGTCTGGAAGGCTACCGCCGGCTCGCGGGCGGACCCGGCCGCGAGGCCTTCATCGCTTCCTTCGACTGTGACCCGGCCCCCTTCTGGCTCCTGGCCCGCGGCGTCAGCCTCCTGGCGGGCCTGGGGGCGATCGCGGCCGTTTTCGGCATCGCCCGCGGTTTTTCCGGCGTCCGCGCCGGCCTGGCGGCCGCGCTCTTTTTCGCCCTGGCGCCGATGCCGGTCAAGTACAGCCGCGTCTTCCGGACCGATTCCCTGGGAGTCCTCCTGGTTCTCCTGGCCGTCTTCGCTTCCTTGGCGCTGCTCCGGCGCTCCCGGGGCTGGGGCGCGGCCGCCGGAGTCCTGGCGGGCCTGGCGGCGGCGACCAAATACACCTCCGCCGCCGTTCTTCCGGCGGCCCTGGCCGCGGCCGTTCTCCGGGAGCCGGCGCCCGCCGGCCGGGGCCGGGGGCGCTTGATCGGAGCGGCCGCGGTCCTGGGCGGTTTTTTCGCCGGATTCTTCCTGGGCGCCCCTTACGTCGTACTCGATTGGAGTTCGGCGGCGGCGGCGTTCCGGGTGCAGTCTTCCAGCTACTACCTCCAGTATCCCCCGGTCTCGGCGGCGCGGGCGGCCGCTCTCTACCTAGGAGAGACCGTTCCCTACGGCGCGGGCGGCCTGGCGGTGGCCGCGGCGGCCCTGGCGGGGGCGGTCGCGGCCTGGCGACGCTCGCGCCGCCGCCTGACCGTGCTCCTGGTCTTTCCCGTCCTGTATCTTCTCGCCCTCGTCCCCGCCGCCCTGCGCAACCCCCGCTACATGGTCTACGTCGTCCCCTTCGTCGCCGTTCTGGCCGGGGTCGGGACGGCGCGGGCGGGGGAGATCCTGGGCCGCAGCCGCGGCGGGACCGCCGCCGTCACCGTTTTGCTGACGGCCTTGGTCGGGATCTTTCCCCTCGCCCAGACGCTCCGCGACCGGACGCAGACCGTCGGGGAGGACGCCCGGACCGCGGCGCGGCGCTACCTGGAGGAGACGGTACCCCCGGGGGAGGGGATCGCCTACGAGTTCGGCTGTCCGCCGCTCGACCAGCTCGACCGCGGCCGCTGGCGGCTGCTCGACATGAAGTGCAACCGCATCGTCTGGAGGCCCCTGGAGTTCTACGAACGCCGGGGGTTCCGCTACCTGATCGTCAACGGGTTCTACAAGCCCATGGTTCTGGAGAGGCCGGAGCGTTGGCCGGAGGCGGCCCGCCGCTACCGGGAGCTGGAGCGTCGCCCCCGGGTAGCTTCCTTCGAATCCGGCCAGAATCGGATCGATGTCTACCGCATATTTTAAATTCGGCTCGCGTTCGCCCTCCCCGCCTCGGCCCCGTCCCGGGCCGAACAGGAGGCTCTGGTGAAGAAGAAGGAGCGGTGGGGACGCTTGCTGCTGGTGCTGCTGGGCCTGGTCCTGGGAGCGGTGCTGATCGAGCTGGGGATGCGGGCCGCCGGCCTGGTCGCGGTCCGGCTCCAGGAACGGGAAAACCGGGAATCCCTGGCCGGCCGGGAATCGTTCGTCATCCTCTGCCTGGGCGAATCGACCACGGCCCTGGGCGGAGAGGATTCCTACCCGCGCCAACTGGAAAAGATCCTCGACCGGGAGTTGGAGGGAAGGCGGGTGGCCGTGGTCAACAAGGGGGTGCCGGGGACGAACACGGCCATGATTCTTGCCGAGCTGGAGGAGAACCTCGACCGCTACCGCCCCGACCTGGTGGTGGCCATGATGGGGATCAACGACGGGCGCGGGGACGTGTTCTGCCCGGTTCCCGGGGAGGAAAGCGGATTTTTTTCCGATCTCAGGATCGTCAAGCTCGGCCGTTGGCTCCGGTGCCGGATGTTCGGCGCGCCCCCGGCCGGTCCCGGGAATCCGGCGGGGGGGCGGCGCCCGCGCAACTGGGAGAAATACGCCGCCCGGTGCGCCCGGATGGGCCGCTCCGCGGAAGCGGCCGCCGCCTACGCCCGGGTGCTGGAAACGAATCCCGGCGACCCCGGGATCCTGGCCGAGCGGGGGGCAGCGCTGGCGGCGGCGGGGGACCGGGCCGGCGCGGCCCGGTCTTTCCGGGCGGCGGCGGCCCGCGCTTCCGACCCGGTTTCGGTTCTGCTCCGGGCGGCGGAGGCCGCGGACAAGAGCGGGTACCCCGGAGCGGCGGAACGCCTCCTCGACCGGGCGCTGGCTTCGGCGCCGGACTCGGCCCCGGCCTGGTTCCAAAAAGATTTTTTCCTGATCGGGCGGGGCCGGTGGCGGGAAGCGGCAGAGGTTCGAGAGCGGGGGGTGGAGCTCGACCCCGCCGGGGGGTACGACCATCTGCTGGCCGCGGCCGATGAGCTGGGGCTGCGCCGGCTCTACGGGCTGAAACGGGCGGCCCTGGAACGGGCGGCGGCTCTCGACCCCGGTCGTCCCGACGCCTTCCTGGTTCTGGCTGAGGGGCTCCGGCGCAACCGCGATCTCGGCGGCGCCGAGGAGCTGGTCGGGCGGGCGCTGGCGGTCGATCCCGCCTGCCCCCGGGCCTGGAAGGAGATGGGGAGGATCCGCCAACTCCAGGGGAAGCCGGAAGAAGCCTTGCGCTGCTACCGGACGGCCTTCGAGGCCGATCCCTTCTCCAGCCTTCACGCCTATGTTTTCGCCCTCCTCGCCCGCGGCAGCGGAGACGAAGCGGTGGCGGTCCTGGAGGAGGTGCGCCGCCGCTATCCCGCCAACCCGGCGGTGCTGAGGCTGCTGGCGGCCTGCCACACCGCCCTCGGCGACGAAGAAGAAGCTCGGGCCTGTTCCTCCCTGGCCCTGGAGAGCCGTTCCGGCGGCCTCAACGCTGCCATGGTCCGGAACTACCGCCGGCTCCGCGAGATCGTGCGCGGCCGAGGAATCCCCCTGATCTGCATGCAGTACCCCATGCGCCCGCTCTCCCGGCTCGAAGCCGCCGTGGGCGGGGCCGCTCCCGGGGTGGTCTTCGTGGACAACGAAGCCTCGTTCCGGGAAGGAATGGCCCGCCACGGGTTCGAGTATTATTTCTGGGACCAGTTCGGGGGCAACTTCGGCCACGCCACGGCGGAGGGGAACCGGATGCTGGCGGAGAACGCCGCCCGGGCGATCCTTCCCCTGATCGCCCCCTGAGCGCCCTTCCCCGGGGAAAAATATGGCGCGGGCCCGACGGGGGCGATAGATTACCTCTCATGCGCCGGCGAACGATAACTCCGACGGAGGCTTCCCCGGTTTCCGGCGTCTCCCCCGGGCGCGCGGCCCGGCGCGACGGAGTTGCCCCCCCCCGGCGGTGGGGCCTGATCGCCGTGGCGCTGCTCGCTTTCGGGTTCATGCTCTGGAAGGTCGACGTCGACCTCCCCTTCGTCTACAACCTGGACGAACTCTATTTCACCGTTCCCCCCCTGGAACATTTCATGCGGGGTGATTTCAACCCCCACGCCTTCTACCATCCGGGGACGCCGTTCATGTACGCCGTCTGGCTTCCCCTCTACGCCGATTATCGGATCGGCGCCTGGACCGGGCGCTACGCCGACCGGGCGGAGTTCATCGCCGTCCACCGGAGAAACCCCACCTTTCCGATCGTGGCCGGCCGGACCCTTTCCTCGATCTTCGGGGCGGTGTCCCTGTTCGCCCTCTACGGGATCTACCGGTCCCTGTACGGCCCGGCCGGGGCCCTGGCCGCGGCCGTCTTCCTGGCCGTCTTCCCCATGTTCGCCCAGCAGTGCCGACTGGCCCGGACCGACGCCATGGCCCTGGCCCTGGTCCTGGGGACGATCTACTGCGCCCTGCGCTCCCGCCGCGCCGGCCCGGCCTGGGGTGCGGCGGCCCTGTTCCTGGCGGGTCTGGCCACGGCGACGAAATACGTCGCCCTGGCCGCCGCCGTTCCCGCCTTCCTCGCCTGGGTCTGGAGCGTCTCCGCCGCGCCCCGACGCCTTCCCCTCTACCTGCTGGCCCCGGTGCTCTTCGCCGCGGGGATGTTCGCCGGTTCGCCCTATCTCTTTCTCGACGTCGGGACGGCGGCGCGGGACTTCGCGGAACAGAGCAGCTTCGTGACCGCGGGCTATCCGGGGCTGGTCGTCCCCGCCAAGATCGGCTGGTATTTCGGCCGGGTTCTCCCCACCGCCTGCGGGGGGGCGGCCGTTCCCCTCCTGGCCGTCGCCGGCCTGGGGGCGCTCTCCCGGAAGCGCCGGCGCGAGACCGTCCTCCTCCTCCTCTTTCCCCTCCTCTACGTCCTGGGGATTCTTTCCCACTCGCTCCGCTTCCCCCGCTACATGTTTTACCTGCTGCCGTTCGCCGCGCTGCTGGCGGCCCGCTTCCTGGAGAAGCTGGCCGAGATCCTCTTCCGCCGCCGACCGGCCCGCGCCCGTTTCTTTTTCTGGGCGGCGACGGCGGCGGTCGCGGCGCTCCCGGCGGCCCGATCGCTGAGGACCGCCCTGGAGCTGAACGAGCCCGACGCGCGCACCACGGCCCGGGAGTGGATCGAAGAGAACGTCCCCGCCGGGTCGTGCATCGCCTACGAGGCTTTCTGCCCGCCGCTGCACCAGCTGGACGGGGGGAGATACCGGCTCCTCGACACCTCCTGGAACCGGATCGTCTCCAAGCCGCTGGAGTATTATTCGCGCCGCGGCTGCGGCTACCTGGTCCTGAGCCGCGACCAGCGCCGGGCGATCGAGCGCAATTCCCGGCGCTGGCCCCACGCCCGGGAGCGCTACTCCCGGATCGACCGGGAGGGCGAGCTGATCGCGAGCCCGAGCGGCCGGCTGGGCCGGGTCGTCGACATCTACCGGCTCCCGCCTCCGCCGGAACATTGAGGCGGGGCGGATCCTACTGGAGATAGCCGAGCGCCTGCAGCCGGCGGTCGGTTTCCGGGTCCCGGCGCGAGACGGCTTCGGTTTTCGCCGGCGCCCCCCCGCGGATGCTTTCCCGGATCATGCGGTTGGCCCGGGCCAGGTCGCGCAGCACGCTCTCGGCCCGCGCCGCACCGCCTCCGTCGGCGCCCGGCGCCGGCGCGTCGCCGGGCCAGGCCAGCGTGCGGATCGTCCGCCGCTCCTCATCGCCGGCGCCGAGCCGCCGGGAGAAGATATAGTGCCGCCCGCCCGTCACCACCGAACCCAGGGGATCGTCGGGGACCCGGCCGCCCAGCCCGCTGACTTCTTCCGAGATCGCCGGGCGCCGGGCCCAGCGCTCCTTCTCGGCGGCGTCTCCGTCGATCAGGGAAAGGAGCGAATCCCCCTGCATGACCAGGGGGGCCGAGGCCACCCGCGCCAGTTCCAGGACGGTAGGCATGACGTCCAGAAGCTGGACGGGGGTTTCGACCTCGATCTTTTCCCGCCAGCGCGCGGGGTAGAAAAAGAGCAGGGGCACGTGGATGACGGGCGCCAGGCCCGGAGGGTGGTGCCCCCAGCGGCCCCGTTCGCCCAGGAACTCGCCGTGGTCGGCCAGGCAGACGATCAGGGTGTCGTTCCAGAGCCCCCTGGTTTTGAGCATCTCCGTGAAAACGCCGAACCAGTAGTCGTTGTCGGCGACCTCGCCGTCGTAGCGGAGGTTCCGGCCCTCCCGGGAGGGCGCGACCACGCCGGGGGGGTCGAGGACGAGACCGGGGCGGTTTCCGGCGACGGGGGTCCGCGGGCCGGTGTACTCCCGCCAAGCGGCGTCGAACGGAGGGGGCGGATTATAGGGGCCGTGGGGGTCGAGAAGGTGGAGGTAGAGGAAGAAGTTGGAGTCGGCGTGGCGGTCGAGCCAGCTTTCCAAGGCTGCCCCGAAGAGGTCCCGGGGGCGGGAGAAGACCCGCTCGGAATCGTAGAACTCGCAGTACCCCTGGTCGAGGCCCGCCGCGGTGCCGGCGGCGACGTTCTGGACGAAGGCTCCGGTGGCGAAACCCTGCTCGCGCATGATCTCGGCCAGGGTGAGGTATTCCGGGGGGAGCCGGTCCCGGAAGGTGAGGACCCCGGTGGCGTTGGGGTAGAGGGAGGTCATGAGGGAAGGGCAGGAGGGCCGGGTCATGGTCGCCTGGGAGACGGCGGAGGCGAAGACGACCCCGCCGCCGGCCAGCAGTTCCGATTTTCGCGGGGAAGTCGGGGTCCCGTAGCCGTAGCAGCCGAGCCGGTCGGCGCGGAGGGCGTCTTCCAGGAAGATGACGACGTTGAACCGGCTCCGGGGGGCCGCGGCGACGGCGGGGTTGGCCCAGACGGCGACGCCGGGGGCGTCCCCCGAGGTCTCCAGGGCCAGCGTGACGGTTTTCCCCCGCCACCGGCCCAGGGAAAGGGGGGGGATCTCCGTCCATCCCCCGCCGCCCTCGACGCGCAGCGAACGGACGGTTTCCCCGTCGACCAGAACCCTGAACTCGGCCGCCGCCTCCCCGCCGAAGAGGAATCCGGCCGCCCCCCGGAAAGAGCACTCTTCCTCCGGAAGCCGCAGGTCCCAGGCAAGCGAAGCCGCCGCCGGGGTCCAGATCGCCGGCCGGGAAACGCCGCCCGCGGCGACGCGCCCGCTCCCCACCGCCCGGCGCCGGTAGCGTTCGCGCCCGTCGAGCAGACGGATGTAATCGATTTCGACCCGGTCCCCGCAACGGTTGGCGGGGGCGAAAAAGAGGGTGCGGATGCGGTCCTCGGCCCCGGCCCTGGTCTTGAGGACCTTGTCCAGGGCGATCCGGTAGACGTGGAACCCTTCTTCCGATTCCAGGGGGACCGCCGTCACCCCCAGCTCCTCGTCGACCCAGGCCTTTCCGGTCTGAGTGGACCAGCCCAGGCGGAGTTCTTTTCCCAGAGCGGTTTTCATCCGGATTTCGACTTCGGCCAGGAGGTCCCGGGGCAGATCGAGGTCGCCTTCGGTGACCAGGTAGCCGTGCCCGGCGGAAACGAATCCGAGGCGGCCGCCTTCGACCCCGGCCTCGAGGCCGCGGTGCGCCAGGGCCGGCTCGTCCGCCCCCTCGAACTCGAAGGCGGGCAGGGCGGAGCGCCCGGCCACCCCGGTAGCGGGGTCGTAACTGATCCGCGCTGTCGCCAGACGGTCGTCGCAGCGGAAACAGAATCCGTTCCGGGAGTTGCCTCCCAGCTTATCCAGAACCGCCCGCTGGGAGTACCCCCGCAGTTTGTCGGCCGTGGCCGCGGGGCGCCCGGCCCGGGGCTCGGGGGCGCCCCGGGAACAGCCGGCCGCCAGCGCCGCCAGGACCAGCCAGCCGGCGTCAATCCGCATAACCCATCCTCCGCAGGGCCGCTTCCGCTTTTTCGGGCAGCCCCCACTTCCCCTGATCGCGGGCGAACCGGAATTCGCGGGCGGCCTCGGCCGGCTTTCCTTCCCGTTCCAGGAGCAGGCCCAGGACGAAGCGGGCGTACGGCCACTCCGGCGTCCGCTCCAGGCTGGAATCGATCCAGCGACGGGCTTCCTCCAGGTTCCCCGCCTCCAACTCCGCCCTCCCCAGGCCCAGGTAGCCCCCGGTCCACTCCGGATCGAGGCGGACCACTTCCGCGAAAGCCTCCCGGGCGCCGGCCCCGTCGCCCGCCTCCACCAGCGCCTCCCCCAGGGCGTTCCAGGCCCAGACGTGGTCGGGGTCGACGGCCAGGACCGCCCGCACCGTTTCGGCCTGTTCCTCCGGGGCGAGAGGCGCGCACCTCCGGTAGAGCCGGGCGTCGGTGCCGTCGGGGAGCGGGAAGACCCCCATGAGTTCGTGGCGGGCGGCGAAGGCGGGGGGCGGCGCGGCTACCAGTTCCGCGGCCGGGGCCACGTATTCCAGGCGTTCCAGGTCGTCCCGGGTCGTTTCCCCGTCCTTGCTGACGATGTAGTCGGCGTCGAGGAGAAACCTGAAGTTGAAGCCGCGGAAAGGGCTCCCGGGACCGTCGAACTCGTAGTCGAGGCCTCTCCCGGCGGCGGCGGCGGCGAAGGTTTCCGGAAAGAAGTTCTTCAGGTAGGGAACGACCATCACCTTGACGTTCCTTCCGGACGCGTTGCGTTCGACGGCGGCGAGAATTTCCTCCACCCGCCAGTCTCCGGCCCGCTCCGGCGGCTTGTCCCAGTAGAACATCGATTCGTAAAACCGTTCGTCGGTCAGTTCCCCCCGCAGCCAGGCGGGCGCGGGGGCGAGGCGGATGCCCCAGCTGCTCCAGAGGAAACCCGCGACCTGGCCGGCGGCCAGGAGGCCGATCGCGGCCCGGCGCCAGCTCCGCCGGGGGATACGGACGATCCCGACCGCCGTGACCAGGGCCAGGGCCGGCAGCAGGGCGGAAGCGTACCGGGGCAGTTTCGCCTCGAACCAGGAGACGGCGAGGTAGCCCCCCAGGATCCAGACCAGGAGGGGCAGGTAGCGGACCCGGAAACGGGCCAAAAGGACCGCCAGGGCCGCCAGGAAGGCTCCGCTCAGGAACCAGCCGATCAAACCCCGGACGGCTTCCAGGTACCAGGTCCAGAAAGGGAGGCTCCAGCGGGAAGCGACCGGGGTCCAATATCCGGTGATCTCCCCGTAATCGAAGACCACCCGCAGCTCGCGGCCGTGGACGAGGTAGTAGGGGAGCCCCAGGATCAGAACCAGGCCCGCGCAGGCGAGCAGATGGCTCCGCCGGGAGGTCGGTTCCAGGAAGGAGCGCACGCGGCCGAGACCGCCCCGGCGCAGGCGCGCGAACTCCCGGAGCCAGACGGCCCCGGCCAAAGGGCCGACGACGGCCAGGAAATAAAAGGCGTAAAACTGCTTGATCAGGACCCCCGCCCCCCCGACGAGCCCCAGGAGCGCCGAGTCTCCCCGCCTCCGGAAAAAGCCGCTGCGCAGCAGGATGAAAAAGGTGAGGGCGAACCAGGCGGCGATGCCGATTTCGCTCCAGTATTTCCGGGAGTAGTCGTTGAAGAAGGGATAGAAGGAGACCGTCCACGCCGCCAGCAGGCCGGCTTTTCTCCCCTCCAGCCGCGTTCCCGTCAGGTAGACCGCGGCCAAAAGCAGGGCGAAGTAGAAGCCGTTGCTCAGGCAGGCGCGGTCGTAGCCGGGCGAGGAGACCGCGTAGACGGCCACGGCCGGCAGGGCGAAGAGGGGGAGTCGGTGGAGGGGACGGGCGAAGAGGATTTCCCGGACCGTCTCCGGGCCGGGGGAGGCCAGAGCGCGGTAGATGGCATAGCTCTTGCTCAGATACTGGGGCTCGTCTCCCTTGGGGTAGGATTGGTCCCGCTCGATCCAGAGGAAGTTGAACCCGACGTGGGCGGCGATCAGGAGCAGGAGAAGGCCCCACGCTCCGGCCCGCCGCGCCCGTTCCGTCACGGGAAAGATCACCTCGCTTTCTCCAGGACGAGGAAGGCCGCCGACGGTCTCCCCGTTTCCCGCCAATCCGCCTTGGGGCCGGAGATGAAGAGCCGCCGCCCCAGCCCCTGAACCGGGCCGGGAACGGAGGCGAACCGGTTCACCGCCGCCCCGGGCGCCCGGGTCCCGAGAAACGCCAGCTCGACCAGCTTCAGTCCCGAGGGCGCGGCCAGCCGTTCCTCCAGGTCGCGCTCGGAGTAGACCCGCTGATAGAAGACCCGCCCGTGCGCGCCCGGCTCCGCCCCCCGGTAACAGCCGGACCAGTAGAAATCGTCCCGCCGGTACTGGATCTCCCCCCGGGGGGAGAAGGGGACGGTGACCGCGCCCCGGCCGCCGGGGAGAAGAATCCGGCCCAGTTCGCGCATGCATTCGCGGTCGCCGTCTCCGGGAATGTGTTCGACCACGGAGATGCTGAAGAACTTGTGAAAGCGCTCCGTCAGGGGAAGGCGGCGCCCGTCGAGCAGGAGAAAAGGGAGACGGTTTTCGGGAACGTTCCGGACGCGCCGGTAACGGCGCAACCGCCGGAGAAAATAGCCGCTGAGGTCGGCGGCCCAGACTTCCGCCCGCAGGCGGTCGGCGGCGTAGAGCGAGAAAAGCTTGGGGCTGCCCAGGTCGAAGACCCGCTCGCCCGGTTCGATCTTCAGGCGGTCGCGGACGAAGCGGAAGGCGGCGTGTCTCCAGCAGTTGACCGGGTGGACCAGCGTTTTCAGGTTGCCGGCCGCCAGGTCGCCCCCCGCCAACGATCTCAACGCAGTTGTGGTACCGTAGACGCCAAGCATGATCTCTCGAAAGCCGCCCCGCCGCCTTTTTTCGCGGCCGTTTCCGTTCCGCGGCGGCGCCGGACGATGGGGGGACTATACCACGAACGGGAACCGGGGGTACACGCCCGGCGCGCCCGTTCCCGCTACTGCAGGTAGCCCAGGGCGCGCAGGTCTTCGGCGGTTTCCCCGTCCAACGTCGCCGCCGCGGCGTTGTCGACCGCCTCCTCCCGGTACCACTCCCGTCCGGACCGGATCAGGCCGCGCGTCCGGGCGTCGGCACCCCCCCCGGCGGCGAGGTCGTTCCGTTCCCAGGGGTCGCGGTCGAGCCGGTAGAGTTCGGTTTCTCCCCCGAGGGTGTGGATGAGCTTGGTGTCGCCGTCCCTGACCATGAACTGGCGGGGGAGGGGGCGGCCCCGCTCGTCCTCGGGCAGGCGCATGGCGAACGCCCGGCGCTTTCCCGTCCCGGCCCCTTCCAGGGCCGGGATCATGCTCACCCCGTCCACCGCCGCCTCCGTCCTGATTCCCAACAGATCGAGAAGGGAAGGGAAAAGGTCGACCGATTCCGCCACGGTTTCGACCCGCCCGGTTCGGGTCCGGTCCGGGAGACGGATGAGGAGGGGAACCCGGGTCTCCCCGTCGTAGAGATACATCCCGTGGCTGGCGTAGTCGCGGTGCTGGTAGAGCTCTTCGCCGTGGTCGGCGGTGACGACCACGATGGTCTCGCCGTCCAGTCCCTCCCGTTCCAGCGCGTCCAGGAACTTCCCGATCTCCGCGTCGGTATAGGCCAGGGCGGCGTCGTAGTCGTCGATCAATGCGGCTTTGTCCGGGTCGCCGGCCACGCTCCTCCAGCCTTCCTCTCCGAACCGCGCCGCCATCTCCGGGTCGTCGCCGCGGCTGCGGAAGCGCCCCTGGAATTCGGGGGAGAGGATAAAGGGCGCGTGGACGTCGTAGAGGTTGACCATGAGGAAGAAAGGCCGGCCGGGGTCCTCCTCGATCCATTCCCGCGCCAGGCGCAGACCGTCCTCGGCCGTGCCCTTGCGCCGTTTCACCTGGTTCTTGCTCCCGGGAACCCACTCCCGGCTGGCGAAGTTTTCCAGGTAGGCGTCGAACCCCTGGCCCAGGTTCTTGGAACTTTTGAGCACGGCGGTGCCGACCACCGCCCCGGTCCGGTACCCGCGGTCTTTCAGGACTTCGGCCAGGGTGAGCAGGCGGTCGTCGAGGCGCCCGTAGTTTCTGAAACTCCCGGTGTTCTGGGGGTAGAGGCCGGTGAGGATCGAAGCGTGGGAGGGCAGGGTGATGCCGATGGGGACGGTGGCGTTGTCGAAAACAAGGCTTTCTCCGGCCAGGCCGTCGATCCGGGGCGTGGTGGGGCGCGGGTAGCCGTAGCAACCCAGGTGGTCGGCGCGGAGGGTGTCGACGATCAGAACGACCAGGTTGGACCCTTCGTACCTCCCGGAAAGCGCGTCCCCTTTTCCGGAACACCCCCCCGCCGCCAGCAGGGCGGGGAGCAAAAACAGGGACATTCCGCGCCGGGGGAGCAAACGGGATCTGCGATTTTCAGGCATGGCTCCGGCTTCCTTCCGCTCTTCCGGACCGGTTGACGACCGAGGGTGGCTAATTCGGCGGCGTCTGGCAATAAAATTATGGCCAAGGTTTCGGAACCGGGGGTAGATTACCCCCCATGGAGCGCGGGAAGACAACCCTGATCGGCCTCGACGGGTTCAATTCCGGGGCCTACGAATACCTGGCCGCCCGCGGCGCGATCCCCAATCTGGTCAGGATCGTCTCCTCCGGGTCCCGGGGGACGCTCCTGTCGACCCGCCCCCCCTACACCGGGCCGGCCTGGGTAAGCATGACCACCGGGGTCAACCCCGGGCACCACGGAATTTTCGGTTTCACCCGTCGCCGCCCCGGCGGCTACGACCACGAAGTGCTCACCGCTTCCCGGGTGGGGGCGCCGCGGATCTGGGACTACGCGGCGGCCGCGGGGCGGGATTCGCTGATCTTCAACGTCCCCTTCACGTTCCCGGCGGGGGCGGCGCCGGGCCGGCTGGTCAGCGGGATGCTCACCCCCTCCCTGGAAGCGGATTTCGCCGCTCCGGCTCCCCTGGCCGAAAAGATCCGCCGCCGCCACCCCGGCTACATCTTCGACTTCGCCATCGACCCCGAGCGGGATTTCGTCGGGGACCGGGCCCTGAAAGCGATCGGGAGCGAACTGGAATGCAAACGCAACCTGCTGGAGGAACTTTTAGCCTCGGCCGACCCGGAATTCCTGATGGCGGTCTTCGTCACCCCCGACCGGATCCAGCACCTCTGGGGGAAGGCGGTGCTGGGGGAAGCTCCTTTCCCGGCGGGGGTGGAGGAGGGGGTCTTGCGCCTGTTCGCGGCGCTGGACGACGCGGTCGGGGGCCTGGCCGGGCGGATGGGGGAGAAGGACACGCTCCTGATCGCCTCGGACCACGGCTTCGCCGGCCTGAGGAGCACCTTCTACCTCAACAACTGGTTGAGCGCCGAAGGTTTCCTGGCCTGGAAAGGGGGGGGGAAGAAGGTCTCGAAGCTGCTGGGCGCGTTCAACCGCACCGCCTGCAAACGGCTGGTTCCCCGAAAACTGGTGGAACGGGTGCGCCGCCGCGCCGGGGAAGACCTGGTGGACTGGAGCCGCACCCGGGCCTACGCCTCGCCGGGGATGGAGGAAGGGTGTTATCTCAACCAGGCCGGGCGCGAGCCCGAGGGTAACGTCCTCCCCGGGGAAGATCGGGAGCGGACGCTGGCTGAGATCCGCTCCGGCCTTTCGGCCCTTCCGGGTCCGATCTTCCGGGGGGTGCTTCCCCGCGAAGAAGTCTACCGGGGGGAATTTCTCGACCGGGCCCCCGACCTGCTCCTCGATTTCGCCCGGAGCGGCTGGAACATGTCCTCGAGCTGCGTGGGCGCCTCCCTGTGGCGCGACTGGGAGAAGTATCCCTTCGGCGTTCACCACCCCCACGGATTCTGGGCCGGCCGGGGCCCGGGGTGGCCGGCGGTCCGCCGCGACGCCGACATCCTCGACATCGCTCCCACGGTGCTGGCGGCGCTGGGTCTGGCGGCTGCCCCGGAGATGGAAGGAGCGGCCCTCGGGCCCGGATCCGCTCCGGCGGCGGCCGTTTCCGCCGGACCCCGGGGGAGAAGCGCCGGGGAGGACCCGGAATACACGCCCGGAGAAGCGGCCGCCCTTCGGGAACGCCTGAGCGGCCTCGGTTATCTCTGATGGCGCCGGGAGCCGGACAACCATGAAGCGAGGGCGCGGGTTCGCGGGCAACGCCGCCTGCCGGTTCGCCGGCGTCGGCTGCCAGTATCTGCTGTTCTTCGCGACTGCGTTCCTGATCAACCGGGCGGCGGGCAGCGGCGCCCTGGGCGACTACATGCTGGCGGTGACCATCCTCAACCTGGCCGGTTTCGCCGCCACCGGAGGCCTCAAATTCGGGGTGGTTCGGTCCGCCGCCCGCGCCCTGGCCCGGGGCGATCTTTCCGGCGCGCGCGCCACGATCGGTTCGTCGGTCGCTTTTTCCCTGGCGGCGGGGGCGCTCCTGGTCGCGGCGCTCTGGTTCTGGGCCGTTCCCCTGGCCCGCGGTTTCTTCCGCTCCCCCGGCCTGGAAACCGCGCTGAAGATCGTCGCGGCCGCCGTCCCCGCCTTCGCGGTCATGACCGTGCTCGTTTCCGGGCTCCAGGCTTTCAAGGAGATCGGCAAGAAGGTTTTTCTGGAAAACATCGCCCAGCCGGCGGCGGCCCTGATCCTGATCGGGGGCGCCTTCCTGGCGGGGTTGGGATTCGACGCCGTGGTCCTGGCCTGGTGCGTCTCCATTCCCCTGGCCGCGGCCGGGGCCTGGCTGCTCCTGCGGCCCTTGCTGGCCTCCGGGGCCGGGACCCCGGCCGGCGCGTTTCCCCGGGAAGGGTTTCCCGGGCTCCTGGGCTATTCGCTGCCCCTGCTGGCGGTGGGGCTGCTCTACTACGTCTTCACCAGGATCGACCTGATCATGCTCGGCCATTTCCGGACCGCCTCCGAGGTCGGGGTTTACGGCTTGGCCGCCCGCCTGGCCATGCTTATCGCCCTGCCCATGGAAGCGGTGAACGCGATCATGGAGCCGACCGTGGCCGAGATCGGCAGGGAGGACAAGGCGGCGCTGTCGGCGATCTACCGGGCGTCGACCCCCTGGGTCCTCTACGGCGGGGTGGGATTGTTCGGCGTGCTGTTCTGGGGGTCGCCGGCGGTCTTCTCCTCGTTCGGCCCCTCCTTCTCTCCGGGGTGGGGGATACTCGCCATCCTCGGCTGGGGCCAGCTGGTCAACCTGGGCGTGGGCTCGGCCGGGGTTCTCCTGAGCATGACCGGCCATTCCCGGGTCGAATTCTACAACGCGGCGGCGATGGTGGGAGTGAACGTCGCCCTCAACCTGGCCCTGATCCCCGTCTACGGGGGCGCCGGGGCGGCCCTGGCCACGGGGGTTTCGCTGGCGGGGATCAACCTGCTCCGGCTGATCGAGGTCGGGGCGATTCTCGGAGTCGGCCCGTTTTCTTCCCGGTACGCGGGGACGGTCCTCTGCGCCCTGGCGGCCGCGGTCGGCGCCGGGGTTTACCGGGCCTGCTTCACGGAGCTCCCTTCCCCGGGAGCCGCCCTGGTCGCCGTGGCGGTCTTCGCCGCGGTCTACCTCCTCCTCGGCTCCCGCATACTCCTTGACGACCGTTCCCTCGCCGGATTTAATAATCAACTCCGGCGCCTGCTCGGCCGCCGGTGACAGCCGCTCCGGAGAATCCATGAGGCGATCGAATATACTGATCACGACGTCCGTCCTCGACCGCCGGGGGGCGGAAAAGATGATCCTGGAACTGGCGAGCCGGCTCGACCGGGACCGGTTCCAACCCCTGGTTCTCTGTCTCCGCCCCCAGACCGACATGGCCGAGGACTTCGCCCGGGCCGGGGTGGAGGTGGCGGTTCTGGGGATGAGGGCCTACTTCGAGTACCGGGCGCTCCGGGCGTTCCGGCGGCTGATCCGCGACCGCCGCATCGATCTGGTCCACACCCACCTCTACCGCGACGCCGTCTACGGGAGGATCCTGGGCAAGCGCGCCGGCGCCGCCGTCGTCTCCACCCTGCACAACAGCTACGTCTGGCGGCCCCGCTCCCAGCTCTGGCTCGACCGGGCCACCGCCCGGTGGGCCGACCGGATCACGGCAGTTTCCGAAGCGGTGCGGCGGTTCGCGGTCGAGCGCGAGGGGATGCCGGCGGATAAAGTCACGGTTCTTCACAACGGGATCGAAACCTCCCGCTACCGCGTCCCCCCGGGGACCAGGGAGGAGGTCCGAAAGCGGATGGGGGTCGGGCCGGACGAGCTGCTGGTGGGCAGCCTGGGGCACCTGACCCGCCAGAAAGGGTTTCGCTATCTGGTCGACGCCGCCCCGGACGTCGTCCGCGAGGTGCCCGAGGCCCGCTTCCTGGTCTTCGGGGAGGGCGAGCTCGGGGGCGAACTCGAGGCGCGCGTCCGGGATCGGGGGTTGGGGGACCGCTTCCGGTTCCCCGGGTTCCGCGAGGACATCCCCGAGGTGCTGAGCGCGTTCGACCTCTTCGTGCTCCCCTCCCTCTGGGAAGGGCTGCCGGTGGTGTTGATCGAAGCCATGGCGGCGGGGCTGCCGATCGTGGCCACCGACGTCGACGGCAACCTCGAGGTCACCGGGGGCCGGGAGCGCGGGGAAGGCGTCCCCAGCGCCGACGCCGGCGCGTTGGCCCGGGAGATCGTCCGCCTGCTCCGCGACCCGGGGCGCCGCCGGGCCCTGGGGGAGGCCGGCCGCGCCCGCGCCCGCGAACGTTTCGACGTACAGATCATGGTCCGCAACTACGAGCGCCTCTACCGGGACCTGCTGGCGCGGCGGGAAGGAAGGGAAGGGTGAAACGGCCGCGGGTCAGGATCGGGAGCCTCGAGATCGACGACCTCGACTGGAGCGAAGCCCTGGAGAAGGTGGCGGAGCTGGCGGCCCGTCGCCGCGGCGGCTACGTCACCACCCCCAACGTCGACCACGTGGTCCTGGCGGACTCCGACCCCGGTTTCCGGGAGATCAACCGGGAAGCGGACCTGGTCTTCGCCGACGGGATGCCGCTGCTGTGGGTGGCGCGGCTTTTGGGCACGCCGCTTCGGGCCAAAATTTCCGGGTCCGATTTCCTGGTCCGGTTCGCCGCCCCGGCGGCCGCCCGGCGTTTCCGGCTGTTTTTCCTCGGCGGCCGACCCGGGGCCGCCGCCGCCGCCGCCCGGCGTCTGCGGGAAGAAAACCCGGGGCTGGAGGTGGCCGGGGTCGAATGCCCCCCCTTCGGCTTCGAGCTCGATCCGGAGCGGAACCGGGCCGTGACGGAAGCCATCCGCCGCTCAGGGGCCGACCTGGTCTTCGTGGGGCTGGGGACCCCCAAGCAGGAGCGGTGGATCAGCCGCTACCGCCGGGACTACCACCCCGCCTTCAGCGTCCCCTGCGGGGCCGGGTTCGATTTCCTTTCCGGCCAAGTCCCCCGCGCGCCCCGCTGGATGCGCCGCGCCGGAATGGAATGGTGCTGGCGGCTGCTCCGGGAGCCCCGGCGCCTGGGCCGGAGGTACCTGGTCCGGGACGCGCGGTTTCTCCCCATCGTTTTCAGGCAGTGGCTTCATGGAAACAGGACGAGATAAGGGTCGTCTCCCGGCCGCGGCGGGGCTGGCCGCGGCCGCGGTCGTGTTCGCGGCGCTGCTCAACCTCTACCCCAACCCCCTGGCCCCGCTGGTACTGGTGCTGCTGACGGGCGCCGTCGGCGTTTTCGTTTTCCGCCCCCGGTTTTTCGTCCTGGCCTGCCTCTTTCTGCGCGCTTCCCTGGACATCACCAAGGACGGCGGCGCGATCTACCTGAGCGAATCGATCCAGATAACCGCCGCGCTCCTGCTCAGCCTTCTGGTCGTCGTCCTGGGCATATTCCATATCCTCGCCCACCGGGTCCGGGTCTGGCGCATTCCCCTGGTCCCGGTCCTGTCGGTTTTCCTGGCGGTCTCCCTGCTCAACTGCCTCGCGACCGAGGACCTTCTCTCCAGCCTGATGGAGTGGATGCGGTTTCTGAGCACCTTCGTCCTTTATATCCTGGTCAGCGAACTGGTCCGGACCCGTGACGACGCGGTCCGGGTGGCGTCCGCGATCATGCTTTCCGCGCTGGTGCCGGTGGCGGTGGGGCTCTATCAGATCCTCGAAAACGCCGGCCAGTACATAACCGGGTTCGTCCGGGCCAACGGCACCTTCGTTCATCCCAACCCCTTCGCCTTCTACCTGATCATCGTCCTGTCGCTGCTGTTGAACTTTCTCTTCGCCGGCGCGGCCAACCCCTTTTCCCGCTTCCGCGGAAGGATGGCGCTGCTGGCGCTGCCGGCCGCGGTCTGCCTGGTCTTCACCTACACCCGCACCGCCTGGATCGGGATCTTCATCCTCTTCTTCTTCATCGTCGTCGCCCGCGACCGGCGCCTGCTCTGGGGGTTCGGGGCGCTGGGGCTGGTGTTTTTCGCCGCGGGGCCGCTCCGCCAGCGCTTTTCCGATCTCATGACCTCGTTCAATTCCGTCACCCACCGCTTCTATATCTGGAAGTCGGGCCTGGAAAAACTCCCCCGGTACCCGGTCCTGGGCCGCGGCCTGGCCAGTTTCGAGCTGCTCGACCCCTACGGCGAGCCCGCCCACAACGACGCCCTGCGCATCCTCTTCGAGCTGGGGATCGTCGGGGTGCTGGTCTACGTGGCGTTGGGGGTCGAACTGACGGCGCGGCTCTGGCGGCTCTTCCGCCGCGACCTGGGCCCGGTCGGGAACGCCCTCGCCCGGGCGGCGGTTTCCAGCCTGGCGGTGTTCATCCTGGCCAGCCTGACCGGGAATATCTTTTTCCGCCCCGCTCTCCAGTGGTATTTTTGGGCGTTGGCGGCCCTGGTGTTCAGGATGGGAAGCATCGCCGGCGCCGAGGCCGGGGGGGACGAATGAGGGACTCCCGTAAAACCGGAATCGTTCTGGTCTACGGTCTGGTGGACCTGGTCTGCATATTCTTCTCCTTTTATCTCCCCTACCTTCTGCGCTACGCCGACAACCCCTACGTCCGCTCCCTCTCCCTGCCCGACAAATGGCTCCGGCTGGGGGACTGGGCCCTGGGCCCCTACACCCTGGTTTTCTTCATCTGGGCGGTGCTCTGCGTCCTCTTCCTCAACCACTACCGGCTCTACCGGACCGACCGCGGCCTCGGCTACCTGGACGAACTGCTCCTGGTGGCCCGGGCGGTTCTCCTGGCCAGCCTTTCGGCCGCCGGGGCGATCTTCCTGCTGCAGGTCAAGATCTACTCCCGGATGGTCTTCGGCCTGAACGTCGCCCTTCTCTTCGCCACCCTGGCCGGCTGGCGCTGGGCGAAGCGCTGGCTCGTGCGCCGTCGGGTGAGCCGGGGGTTCAACAACCGCAACGTCCTCATCGCGGGTTCGGGGCGCCTGGGCGTGGAGTTGGCGCGGCTGGTGGCCGCCAACCGGCACCTGGGGTTGGAGCTGGTCGGCTACCTCGGCGACGGCGCGCCGGCGGCGGCCCTCCCCGCCCCCGTGCTCGGCAGGCTGGACGAGGTGGAGTCGGTGATCCGGAAATATTTCGTGGACGAGGTCCTGGTGGCGCTGGACCCCCGCGAGGAGCGCTTCCCCGAGCTGGTGCACCGCGCCCGTCGGCTGGGGGTCGGAGTGATGGTGACCCCGGGAGTTCTGGGGGCGGACCCCGCCGACGTGCGCGTGAACTACCTGGGCCGGGTCCCCCTGCTCGAATACCAGGAAAAAGGGCTCCACGGCGCCGATCTTTTCCTGAAGCGGGGGTTCGATATCGCCGGTTCCCTGGCCGGGCTCGTGCTCCTCTCCCCCCTCTTCCTGGCGATCGCGGCCGCGGTCCGGATGGGGTCGCCCGGCCCGGTCATCTACGCTTCCCGCCGCTGCGGCCGCAAGGGCCGGGTGTTCCGTTTCTTCAAGTTCAGAACCATGCTCCCGGGGGCGGACGCGATGCTGGAAGAACTGCGCCACCTCGACGAGACCGACGGACCGGTCTTCAAGATCCGCAACGATCCCCGGGTGACCCGCTGCGGCCGCTTCCTCCGCCGCTACAGCCTGGACGAACTGCCCCAGCTCTGGAACGTCCTCCGGGGGGACATGAGCCTGGTCGGTCCCCGCCCCCCCACCCCGGAGGAAGTTGATCGGTACGAAGAATGGCAGCTGCGCCGGCTGGAGATCAGACCGGGCCTGACCTGTCTCTGGCAGGTCAGCGGCCGGAGCAACCTTTCCTTCTCCCAGTGGATGAAGCTCGACCTCTACTACATCGACAACTGGTCGTTCTGGCTCGACTTGAAGATACTGCTGCGGACCTGCCTGGCCGTCTTCCGGGGGGAGGGGGCCTACTAGGGCGGCCGATGAAGGCGCGGACGGTCCCGATCGCCCTGGTTCTGACCGCGCTCGCGGTCTGGGGAGCGCTCGCCTACCGCCCCCCCCTGATCGGCGGCGGCCCGGTCGGGCGGATCTACGACATCGGGGCTTTCGGCTGGTGGTACGCCCGCGCGGCCTGGTCCCGGGAAGGCTGGGCCCGGACCCCGGACCCGGTCCTGGCCGCCCGGGCGGCGTGGCACCGGCCGGGAATGGCCCGGGAGCTGCTGGGCGTCCCCCCCGGGGACCTCCCGGCCCTGGCCCGCCGTTATTTTTCCCTGGGGCTGAGCGCCGAAGCCGCCGAACTGTTCACGGCGGCGGCCGCCCGGGATCCGTCCTTCGCCGCTTCCGCCGCCGCCTACCTGGCGGCGCTGGAAGACTGGAACCGGGTCCTGGAAACCGCGGCGGCGCTCCGCGGCCCCGCGGGCGCGTACTGGCGGGGCCGGGCGCTGGAGGAGACCGCCGATCCGGCCATAGCCCTGGAGGAACTGAGCCGGGTCGGGGAAGGCCCTTTCCGGGCGGACGCGGCCGCCCGGTCCGGCACTCTTTGCGAACGGGGGGGGGACCGGGAGCGCTCCCTGGCGTTCTACCGGCGCGCGCTCGAGCTCGATCCTCTCGACCGATGCGCCCTGGAGGGCCTGGCCCGGATCGGGGACGGCCCCGAGGCCGCGGCGGCGGCGCGGACCCTGGGCTTCTTTTCCCGCTCGCTTCCCCTGCGGGTAGCGGTGGGGGACCGGTTTCTGCTGCTGGGCGCCGATCTACCCCCCGGACCGATGCCCGCCGGGGCCCGGAGCCGGATCGCGCTCACGCTTCTGGGCTGGTCGCCGGGCCCGGAAGGGAGCGAAGTGCTTCCCCTGGCGGGAATGATCTCGGAGGCGGGAACGTTCCCCTGGTACCAGGGGGGGGAGGCGTTTTCGCCCCCGGGCCCGGGAGCGCTGCGGGAAGTGAATCTGGAGTGGGTCTGGCCCCTGGAGGTTTTTCCCGGAGACGTCGATCTGGGGGTCGCCTTCGAGTCCCTTCCCGGCAGGGAACGGCTCCCGGCGTCCGCCGGGCGGGGGGGCTACGTCGGTCTCGGGCGCCTTTGCCTGGACCCCGCCTGGACCCCGAGCCCGGCCGCCGCTTCCGAGGTCGAGGCTTGCGGTCCCGGCGCGGCGCGGCTGAACCGGGCCGTCTTCCTGGGGCCCGGGGACCGGATCCGTTGGGAATTTCCGGTCCCGGTGCGGGCGCGGGGACTGGCGGTGATCTCCTCGGTCCGTTCCCGGGGCCCCGGCCGCGCCGGGGACCGGGTGGGAACGGTCGGGATCGAAACCGCCGCCGGCCCGGCGGCGGAAGTGCCGCTGCGGCTGGGCCGCGAAACCGCGGGCACCACGGAAGGCCCGGCGTCCGGCGTTCCCGTCTCCGGAATCCGGCAGGGGAGCGGCCCCCGCGGGCTCTACGACTACCGGACCTCGGTCCGGTTCCCGGAGCCGATGGAGATCGCCGCCGTGAACGTCGAGAACGTCTCCCGTGCGAGCGGGCTGAAAATCGCCGATCTGGTGCTGCTTGACGGCGCCGCCCCGGGGCCGGGCCGGTGAGGCGGATCCGATGACCGCTCGGCCCGAACGGAAGCTGCCGGGTCTGCTCCTGCTGGCGGCGGCGGGGTGGGGCTGTGCCCTGATCCTGGCGGTTCCCCCCTGGCAGGCCCCGGACGAACCGACTCACTTCGTGTATATCCGGGCGCAACGGGGGGGAGGGGACTTCGACCCCGCCCGCCTCGAGGAGGAGATCATCCGCTCCATGGACGGCTACCGCTGGTGGGAGCTGGTGGGGGCGCGGAGGCCCGCGGTCCTGCCCGGCCGTTTTTTCGACGCCCCCTTTCTCCGGGCCGCGCCCTCCCAGATGCGCAAGAACCCCCGTCTCTACTACCTGCTGGCGTCCCGCGTACTCTTCCTCCCCGGGGGTGCGTCTCTCGAGGGGGGGCTGTACCTGCTCCGGTTTTTTTCGCTGGGCCTGACCCTGCTCTCGGCCGCGGCCGCGTGGGCGGCGGTTTCCCGGGTGTTCCCCGAGCGGGAGCTGGCCCTGGGGGCGGCGTCGGCGGTACTGGTTCCCCAGTATCTTCTCATCGGCACCTCCGTCAGCGTGGAACCGGCGATCAACCTCTGCTCGGCCCTGTTTTTTCTCGAACTGCTCGGGACTCTGGAAGCGGGCCCGACCCTCCGCCGGGTTCTCGGCCTCGGGGCGGCGTACGCCCTGGGGCTCATGGTCAGTTACAAGTTCCTGGTCCTGCTGCCCGTCGTTCCCCCGGCCCTGGCGTGCGCCGGCCGGTCCCGTTTCCCCGGTGCGGCCTGGCGCCGGGCGGCGGCCGGGGCCCTGCTGGCGGCGGGGATTTTCTGGGGGCTGGCCGCGGTCGATCCCCGTTCCCTGGGGCTGGCGGTGGCGCGGCTGCGGGAACTGTACGACACCGTTTTTTCCTGGGGGGCCGCATCCGGGAGTCTGCCCGGAGGGTATTGGAACTGGTTCAACGCGCGGGTCTTCGAAAGTTTCTGGATCAGGTACGGCTGGTCGGCTTTTCCGCTGCCCCCGGACTACTACCGCGCGCTCAGGATCGTCTGCCTCGGGGCCCTGGCCGGTCTGGCCTGCGCCTGGTTCCGGGACCGGTTCCGCGGCGTTTCCCGGGGAATAGCCCTCGCCGCCGGGTACGCCCTCGCGGTCACGGCGGGGTTCTACCTGTTCTGGGGGCCCCGGGAAGCGGAGACCAGCGCCCAGGGCCGTCATCTGTTCATGGCCATGCCCGCCTGGGGCATCCTGCTGGCGGCGGGACTCGGGGGGCTGTGGCCCGAGCGCAAGCGCCTGGTGGGCGCGGCGATATTCGCGGGGATGCTTCTGCTCGACGCCGCGGCGTTATTCGGGTATATCATTCCCACCTTCTCCTGAGGAGCAGGCGGCGCCGCCGGAACTTCAACTTCCGCCCCGGCCGCGCTACCATGAAAGGGCCGGAGCGTTCCGGCCGCGGTACAATCGGAGCTTATGCCTGAAGAGAACGACAAGAGCCCCCTGATCTCGGTGGTGGTCCTGACCTGCAACGGGAGGCCCCACCTGGAGGAGTGCATCTCCTCCCTCCTCGCCCAGACCTGGCCCCGGCTGGAGGTGATCCTGGTCGTCAACGGTTCCCGGGACGGGTCCGCGCGGTTCGTCGAAGAACGTTTTCCCGGCCGGGTCAGGATCGTCCGCCTGGAGAAAAACCTGGGCTACACCGGGGGCAACAACCGGGGGATTGCGGCCGCCCGCGGGCGCTACATCGCCCTCATCAACGACGATACCCGCGCCGACTCCCGCTGGCTGGAGGAGATGGCGGCGGTCATGGAGGCCGCGCCCGGATGCGGTATGGTCGCGGGCAAGATCCTTTCCTACTTCGATCCCGGGACCATCGACAACGTGGGGCATATCATCTGCCGCGACGGGACCTTCCGCGGGCGCGGGCGCCTGGAAAAGGACCGCGGCCAGTACGACCGGGTGGAGGAGATCCTCTCTCCCAGCGGCTGCGCGATGATGGTGCGGATCGAGGCTCTCCGGCAGTGCGGCGGGTTCGACGAGGATTTCTTCATCTACGGCGACGACGCCGAACTCTCGCTGCGGATCCGCCTGGGCGGCTGGAAGACCTACTACGCGCCCGGCGCCGTGGTCCTGCACAAATATTCGGCCTCCACCGGGGCTTACTCCCGGGAGAAGGCCTTCCTGGTCGAGCGCAACCGGATCTGGCTGACCGTCAAGTATTTTCCCCTCCCGGCCCTGGCGGCCGCGCCCTTTTTCAGTCTCGGCCGGATGGCGCTGCAGGCCTACGGGGTGGTGGCCGGACGGGGGGCTTCCGGAGAATTCGTCCGCCAGTATTCGGCCGGTCTGCTGCTGCTCATTCTCGTCAGGGCCCACCTGGCGGCCCTCGGAGGGATCCCGAAGATGTGGAAAAAACGCCGCCGGCTGCGGCGGGAGCGGAAAGTCCCCGTCTCCGAATTCTACCGGTGGCTGAGGGAATACGGGCTCTCCCTCCGGGAACTGGCGCTGACCAAGTAGGGGACGACGGCATGAGAATCGGCATCAACGCCCTGTACGCCATCCCCGGAAAAGTCGGGGGCAGCGAAATCTACCTGCGCTGTCTCCTGGCCGCGCTGGCCCGGGTCGATTCCGAGAACGAATACGTCGTCTTCACCAACCGGGAGAGCGCGGGGCGCCTGGCCCTGGGAGAAAATTTCCGGGAGGCCCCCCTGGGCGTGCGGGCGGTCAACCGCCCCGCCCGGGCGCTCTGGGAACAGACGGCGCTTCCCCGCCGCTGCCGCCGCGAGGGGGTGGACCTGCTGCACTCCCTGGGCTCGTCCGCACCGCTGCGCCTCTCCTGTCCTTCCGTGGTCACCGTGCTCGACCTCATCTACCTGCGCTTCCCGGAAACCTTCCCCTGGTGGACCCGGGCGACGGTCCGCTACTTCACCGCCCGGGCGGCCTCCCGGGCGGCGGCGGTGATCGCCCTCTCCGATTACTCCCGGGACGAGATCATGTGGGGTCTGGACGTCTCCTGGGACCGGATCTTTTCCGTGCCCCTGGGGGCCGGCAGCCTGGAAGGGCGGGAGCTGGAGCGCCCGGCCCGGGTGCGTCTTCTGCGGGATATGGGGATCGTTTCCCCCTACATCCTCACCGTTTCCGCCGCCCATCCGCACAAGAACCTGGGGCGCCTGCTGGAAGCGTTTTTCCGTTTCCGCCGCGAAGGGGGGCTTCATCAGCTGGTCGTGGTCGGAGTCCGCCACAGCCGCCACTACCAGCGCCTGCGCCGTATCGTCGAACGCCTGGAGTTGGACGCGGACGTCGTCTTCACCGGCTGGATCGACGACGAGGCCAAGCTCGCTCTCTACCGGGAAGCGGCGGTTTTCATCTATCCCTCCCTCCTGGAGGGGTTCGGCCTGCCGGTCCTGGAGGCGATGCGGGCCCGGGTCCCGGTCTGCTGCTCCGACGTTCCTTCCCTGAACGAGGTCGCGGGCGATGCCGCTTTGCGCTTCGACCCCTATTCGACCGGGGAGATGGCCTCGGCCCTGGAAGAGTGCATCTACAACGAAGAGCCGCGCCGTCGGCTGGTCGAAGCCGGCATCGCCCACGCCGGGACTTTTTCCTGGGAGCGGACCGCGGCCCAGACCTTGGAAATCTACCGTCGAATCGGGGAAGGGAGGAAGCGATGAGAAGGACGACCCGCCGCCGGTTGCTCGGCGTGCTGTTTACGGCGCTGCTCTGCGGCTGCGGCGTCCCCGACGACGGAGAGCCGACGAACGTCGCCGGAGTGTTCATCAACCCCCTCGACGACCCCTGGACGGCCGCCCTCCACCAAGCCCTGGAGCAGAACCAGTCCGAGGGAGGCTACGGCTACGCCTATCGAGCCGGGGTCGGGGCCGCCGGGTACGAGCGGGCGGTCCGCGAGTTCGTCGCCCGGGGGTACCGGGTGGTCTTCGGCGACTGCCGCGGAGCCGAAGCGGCGGCCCTGGCCACGGCCCGGGAATTTCCCGAGGTGTATTTTTTCCTCGGCTCCGACGCCGGCCCCGCCGCCCCCAACCTGGCGGTTATCGGGCCGCGCCTGGAGGAGCCGGCGTTCCTCTGCGGCATCGTCGCCGCCCGGATGAGCCGGACCCGGGAGGTCGGAGTCCTCGCCGGACTTCCCTCCCCGTCGGTGAACGGTCTGATCAACGCCTTCCGGAACGGGGTGGAGAGCGTCGATCCCGCCGTTTCGGTGCGGCTGCGGTTCACCGGTTTCCGCCACAGCCGGGACCACGGCCCTGAGGCCCGGGCGGTGGAGGCTCTGGCCGACGCCGGAGCGGACATGGTTTTCTGCGAGCGGCCCTGGGGGATCGAGGCCTGCGAGCGCCTGCGGCTGGGAGCCTTTTCCTGTTACCAGGACCTGATCCAGTACAGCCCCGACGTCGTCGTCACCGGGGCGGTGTGGGACCCGGCACCTCTGGTCCGGGGGGCGGTGGCCATGGTCAAGGAGGACCGTTTCGCCCCCCTCGACCTCGGGTGCTGGGGGACCATGTCGGTGGGGGGCGCCTACCTGGCCCCTTTTCGGGGGTTGACTCGGAAACCGGGCGACGAAGTCCGGTCCCGGGTGGAAAAAACCCGCGACCTGATCCTGGACGGGCGGCTGCGGGTCCCGGTCGACGAAACCGATCCGGCGGCCCGGCTTTCCGAGTAAGCGGCCGTTCCGGGCGCAGGCGCGCGCGCCCAAATCGCTCTTGTCAAAACCTTCAACTGTGCTAGAGTAGCCGCCTGCACATCGGCAGAAACAAAACCCCGGGTCAGAAGGAGGAACCGCCCGATGAAGAACAGGGAACAAGTGCTTGAAAATACCGTCCGACGGTGTCGGGAGCGCAACATCATCATCCCGACCTACGAGCAGATGCTCGATCCCGGGAAAGTTCCGCAGGGGATCAAGGACGAACTGAAGAACATCGGGCTCTGGGACCTGAATTCCCGCAACCTGTTCAGAATCACCTGGAAAAACGAACCGGTCCCCTTCGGCGGCGGATTCAACGGGGTCAATTTCATCGAACTTCCCTCCTCCCTGACCGGGGTCAAGGCCCGGATCGTCCAGCTGGTCGGAAAGTGGTTCCCCACGGGCGCCCACAAGGTCGGAGCCACCTTCGGGCCCTTGGTGGAAAAGCTGGTGCGCGGAGAGTTCGACCCCACCACCCAAAAGGCGCTCTGGCCCTCGACCGGCAACTACTGCCGCGGGGGCGCCTTCGACGCCTACCTGCTGGCCTGCGAATCGATAGCGGTTCTCCCCGAGGAGATGTCCCGGGAACGCTTCGAATGGCTGGAAAAAGTCGGGGCCGAAATCTACGCCACCCCCGGTTGCGAATCCAACGTCAAGGAAATCTACGACAAGGTCAAGGAACTGCTGGCGGAAAATCCGGATACGGTCGTCAACCTCAACCAGTTCGAGCAGATCGGCAACGCGGTCTGGCACTATGCCGTCACCGGTCCTTCCATGGAAGAGGTCTTCAACCAGATCAAGCGCGACGGCGACACCCTGAGCGCGCTCTGCCTCACCCAGGGTTCGGCCGGGACGCTGGGCAGCGGGGAATACCTCAAGGAAGCGTTCCCCCGGGTGAAGGTGGCGGCGATGGAGGCGCTGGAATGCCCGACCCTGCTCTATAACGGCTACGGCGGGCACCGGATCGAGGGGATCGGGGACAAGCACGTTCCCTGGATCCACAACCTGCGCAACACCGACCTGGTGGTGGATATCGCCGACGAGGACTGCATGCGGATCCTGCGCCTCTTCAACGAACCCGAAGGGCAGGAATACCTGATCAAAACCGGCGTTCCCGCCGAGCTGGTCGAGAGCCTGCCCCTGCTGGGGATCTCCTCGATCGCCAACCTGCTGGGATCGATCAAGACCGCCAAGTTCTACGAAATGGACGAGAACGACGTCGTCTTCACCGTTTCCACGGATTCGGTCGAGATGTACAAATCCCGTCTGGCCGAGATGACCGAGGCCCGCGGCGCTTACGGTTCCGAACAGGCGGCCAAGGACTACGATCGGTGCCTGATGGGCCTGTCCACCGATTGGATGCTGGAGTGCGGGTACTGGGACCGCCGCCGCATGCACAACCTCAAGTACTTCACCTGGATCGAGCAGCAGGGCAAGACGGTCGAGGAGCTCAACGCCCAGTGGTACCAGAAGGACTACTGGACCAAGCAGTTCCACGCCGTCCGCGAATGGGACGAGCTGATCCGGGAGTTCAACGAGCGCACGGGGCTGCTCAAGCAGTACCGGTAAAGACTCGTCGCCCCGGCACCGAGCGGCCCTCCCGGGTTTTCCCGGGAGGGCCGTTTTTTCGCCTCCCGGGCGCCTCAACCATTGCTTCCTGTCCCCGGCCGTATTTCATCCTGTATAATCGGGGCCGATCAGGCACGCAACCCGGGGAGGAACCCATGATTTCCATGAGTTGGCGGTCGTTCGCCGATATCAAGCGCGGGCGGCAGATCGTCACGGTCCTGGCCCGTTTCGGCTTCGAGGACCTGGTCGGGCGGCTGCACCTGAGCGACAAACCTTTTCTTCACCGCCTGGTGGGCCCCGAGGCGCAACTCCCTCTCGGGGAGCGGGTGCGCCTGGTTCTGGAGGCCCTGGGGACGACCTTCGTCAAGCTGGGACAGTTCTTCAGCATGCGCCCCGACATCATCCCCGAGGAAATCTGCCGGGAATTGAGGTCGCTCCAGGACGACGTCCCTCCCGTCGATTTCGCGCGGATCCGGGAGGAGATCGTGGGGGCGCTGGGGTGCGACATCGGCCGGGTCTTTTCCGCTTTCGAGCCCGTTCCCGTGGCTTCGGGTTCGATCGGGCAGGTCCATCTGGCCGTACTCCGGGAAGGGGAAGTCCCGGTCGCCTGCAAGGTGCGCCGGCCCGGCGCCCGCCGCCAGGTCCGGTCCGATTTCGACATCATCGGGCTGCTGGCCCGGCTGGCGCACGAGAATATTCCCGAAATCCGCTACCTCGACCTTCCCGCTTTGATCGAGGAAGCCAAGAGCTGGCTGCTGGAGGAAACGGATTTCGAAAACGAGAAGAACAACCTGCTCGTCTTCGGCAAGCTCAACCGGGTCGAGGGGGTCCTGGCTCCCCGGGTCCTGACCGAGTATTCCTCCCCGGCGTTTCTGGTCCTGGAGCGGTTGGACGGTCTACGCGCCGCGGATCTGGCCGGCTCCGAGGCCCGCCGGCGCGCGGCCGAGCGCCTGGCCGGTTCGTTTTTCAATCAGGTCCTGCTCGACGGATTTTTCCACGGGGATCCGCACGGCGGCAACGTCTTCTTCCGCCCCTCGGGGGAAGTCGTCCTCCTGGACTGGGGCCTGGTCGGCCGACTTTCCTGGAAGATGCGGCTGCAGCTGGTGGAACTCCTCCAGGCGGTTCTGAGCGGCGATCCTTCCTGGACGGTCGAATGCGGCCTGGCCCTCTCCGAAAACGAAAGCGTCGAAAACCGCGACCGGCTGGAGAGCGATCTTTTGCGCCTGTTGGACGAGATCCGGGGCAAGCCTCTCTCCCGGATCAACGTCGGGCATTTTCTGATCGGGGTCTTCCAGGTCCTGGCCCGGTACCGGATCCGGGTCCGCTCCGGCTATATGCTGGTCGCCCGGGCCCTGATGCTGCTGGAAGGCCTGGTCCGGGAGCTCGATCCGGAGTTCGATATCATGGGGAGGATCAGGGCCTATCTTCCCCGCGTGGGCCGGGAGGCCCTGAAGCCCGACCGCTTCCGGAGCTGGGCGGTTCGCCGGCTCTTCCAGGTGGCGGCCCTGCTCGACGTGCTCCCGACCCGTCTCCAGGATATCCTCCGCAAGCTGGACGAGGGGAAACTCACCGTCGTTCACCGCCACACCGGCATGGAAGACGTCGTCGTGCCCATCCGCCGGGCCATCGACCGGCTGGTGCTGGGAATGATCATGGCTTCGCTGATCTTGGGGGGGGCGATCCTGGTTCATGCCGGCATCCCGCCGCGCCTCTTCGGAATCCCGGTGCTGGGCCACCTGGCCTTCGGGATCGCGGCCGTGCTCGGGGTCTGGCTGCTGTGGGCCTCGCGGTCCCGGCGCCGCTGAGCGATGGACTCGGGCGAAGATACGATCCGCTCCTTTTTCCGCCCCGGCGGCCCGCTGGAGCGCCTTCATCCCCGCTACGACTATCGCCCGCAGCAGGAAGCGATGGCCGCGGAGGTCTGGAAGGCGCTGGCGGAAGGGAACGTGCTCTTGGCAGAAGCCGGGACCGGAGTGGGGAAAAGCCTGGCCTACCTGTACCCGCTGCTCCTCTGGCAGCGCCGTGCCGAGCTGCCCTTCGCGGTCTCCACCCACACCAAGACCCTGCAGCGCCAGCTCCTGGAACAGGACCTCCCCCTCCTGGAGCGCCTGACCGGCGAGAAGATCCGGGCCGCGCTCTGTCTGGGAGCGGGCAATTATCTCTGCCGGCTGCGCCTGGATCGGGCCCGGGAGCGGGGGCTTTTCGAAACCCGCGCCGCCGCCGCCGGGTTTCAAGCCGTAAGCGAATGGGCCGCCGCCACCGCCACCGGGATGGTCCAGGAACTCGCCCCCCCCCCGTCGCCCGACGTCTGGGGAGCCGTCAGCGTCGAGCAGGTCTGTCCCCGGCGGAAATGCCCCCACTACCGGGAGTGCTGGTATTTCTCGGCCCGCGAGCAAGCCCGCTCGGCCCAGGTCCTGGTCATGAACCACCATCTTTTTTTCGCCAACCTCGCCGTGGGCGGGGCGGTCCTGCCCCCCTTCGGGGCCGCGGTCTTCGACGAGGCCCATACCCTGGAGGACGTCGCCACCTCCTTTCTCGGCTTCCGGGTATCCAACCGGACCGTCCCCAACCTTCTCGGCAACCTCTACAGCGCCCGCGGCGGCAAGGGGTTCATTCCCGCCACGGTCGCCGATGCCGGGGAACGGGCCCTTTGGCAGGAGTCGATCGAGGTCGTGCGCCGCGCCAACGACGATTTTTTCGAAAGGCTCCAGGCCCTGGGGAAGGGGGGGAAGCAGACCCTGAGGCTGCGCGTGCCCGGGTACGTCGACAACCTTCTGGACGCCCCCCTGGAAGCCCTGGAGGACCGGCTGCGGAAACTTCGGAAGGAACTGCCCGAAGCGGATAAGGTCGAAGCCGTCGGGTACCAGTTCTGGGTCCAGGAACTGCGCCGCCACCTGGAGGAGCTGACCGGCCTGGGGGGAGAGGACCGGGTGTACTGGTACGAGCAGGAAGGGTCGCGCCGCCGCCTCTTCCAGTCGCTGCAGATGGCCCCGGTGGAGGTCGGGAACTATCTGCGGGAGCGCCTTTGGTCGGAGCTGGCCCCGGCGGTTCTGACCTCGGCCACGCTCTCCACCGGGGGGAACTTCGAATACCTGAAAAAAAGCCTGGGGCTGGAGGACTGCGCCGAAACCGTCCAGGCCTCCCCCTTCGATTATCAGAACCGGGTCCTGGTCTACACCGACCCCACCATCCCCGACCCGCGCCGCGACCCTCAAGGGTACGAGGCCCGGATCGTGGCCGACATCGACCGGATCGTGCGCGCGGTCGGGGGAGGGGCTTTCGTGCTCTTCACCAGCCACCGGATGCTCCGCCGGGCCTGGGATGAACTCAACCAGCCCCTGGCCGGCTTCGGGTGCCTGCGCCAGGGGGAAAAGGAACGCTACCTGCTCCTGGAGGAGTTCCGGCGCCGCCCGGCTTCGGTGCTGTTCGGGACCGCCAGTTTCTGGCAGGGGGTCGACGTCCCCGGGGAGAGCCTGCGCTGCGTCGTCATCGTCAAGCTCCCCTTCGGAGTCCCCGACGAGCCCCTGACCGAATCGCGCCTGGAACTGATAGCCGAAGGCGGCGGCGACCCCTTCAACGATTACCAGGTGCCCCGGGCCGTGATCATGCTCCGGCAGGGGTTCGGGCGCCTGATGCGCCACCGCGACGACTACGGGGTGGTGGCTTTCCTCGATCCCCGGATCCGCACCCGCCCCTACGGCCGCAAATTCCTGGGGGCGCTGCCGCGCTGCCGGGTCACCACCGACTTCGAACAGCTGAACGCGTTCGTCACCCGGGTCCGGAGGGAGGGGGGCGGCGCGGCCCCGGGGCCGACCTCCCCGGAAGCGGGAGCTGCTCCCGTGCCGGTCCCGGGGACGCCTTCCGCCTGAAGCTTCAGGCCAGGGCCGCCGCCAGCTCGTCGATCTGAGCGGGGGTTTCCACCGCGTAAGCGGCGGCGTCCGGGGCGATCTTCTTCATCAGCCCCAGCAGCACCTTGCCCGGCCCCACCTCGACGAAGGTATCGACCCCCTGCGAAAGCATGTATTCGACGGACTCGGTCCAGCGCACCGGCCCGTTGACCTGGCCGATAAGGTTGGCGCGGATCTCCTCGGCGGCGGTTTCGGGCCGGGCGCTGACGTTGGCCACCACCGCCACGGCGGCGTCGCCGATCCGGGCCGCCTCCAGGGCCGGCCGGAATAGTTCGGCCGCCGGATCCATCAGGGAGGAATGAAAGGGCGCGCTCACCGGGAGTTCCATCGCCCGTTTGGCTCCCTCGGATTTGGCCAGTTCCATGGCCCGTTCCAACCCCGACCGCTCGCCGGAGATGATGGTCTGGACCGGGGAGTTGAAGTTGACCGCCTCCACCACCCCGGCCTCGGACGCCCGGGCGCAGATGTCGACCACCGCCTCGGCTCCGAGCCCGATGATCGCGGCCATCCCCGCACCGGTGATCTTCTCCGTGGTCGCGGCCATGATCTCCCCGCGCTTGCGGACCAGGGCCACGGCTTCGGCGAAGGAAAGGGCCCCGGCGGCTGCCAGGGCGCTGTATTCGCCCAGGCTGTGCCCGGCCGTCAGCGCCGGGCGTATTCCTTTTTCGGCCAGGAGCGCGGCCGCGATCAAGCTGACCGTGAGCACGGCGGGCTGGGTGTTGTAGGTCTGTTTCAGTTCTTCCTCCGGTCCGTGGAAGCAAAGGTCGCTGAGGGGGAACCCCAGGATCTCGTCGGCAAGGGCGAAGAGGTCCCCCCCGGTTTTGGCAGCGGCCGCTTCCGCGCCCATCCCCACGTACTGCGAACCTTGTCCCGGAAAGATAAAAGCCAGTTTCCCCATCGGAACCGTACTCCCCTGGGTTATGTTCCCGCCGCCCCGGCGGCGGATACGGGTTGACGACGGCGCCCGGCGGAACCGCCGGCCGCGCCGCCCTTACGTTGCTCCTCGCGCTTGGCGTACCCGGCTTTGCAGATCGCGGGTCTTGCGCAGCAGGTCCAGTATCCGGTCCTCGAGTTCCCCGGCCTCGGCCCCGTCCCGGGGCCGGTTCTCGTAAGCCATGCTCAAGGCCTCGATCAGCCTTCCGGTCTCGGTTTCCATCCTTTCCGCCAGATCCCGGGGCGAAGGGCGCCGGGACCGGAGCCCGATCCGGTGGCCGGTTTCGACGCCGGCGACCTCCAGTTCCTCCGCGGTCATGCCCTCGGGGGTTTCGGGGGGAGGGATGAGATCGAACCTGGGATCGTCCGCCACCCACTCCCGGACCGCGTCGACGGCCGGGGGCGCGACGGACAGCCCCCGCCGCAGTTCCCGGACGAGTTTCTCCAGGGGGAGGCAGAAGTTCCGGTCGGCATCCAGGCGCTTCTCCAGCCAATCCAGAATCCGACGGCGTTCGGGGCCGGAATCCATGCCTACCGCCGCTCCCGCTCCAGGATGCGGAAAGCTTCGATCGCGGTTTCGATCGCTTTTTCCGGCCCGACTCCGTGAATCACCGGTTCCCCGGCCCAGGTTCGGCCGATCACGGCCAGAACGGAACCGGCGCGCACGCGCCGCAGCGAGCCGACCACGAAGAGGGCGGCTTCTTCCATGGAGGTGGCGATGACGTCGCCCCGCATCCAGGTCTTCCAGCGTTGGCTGTTGACCTCCGGCTGGGCGCTGTACCCTTCCTCCTCCGAGTAGAACGAGTCCTTGCAGTGGGTGATCCCGAGGTGGTGGGGGTAGTCGAGGTTCTCGGCCGCCCGTCTGAGGGCGCCCACGATTTCGGGGTGAGCCACCGCCGGGTACTCCAGGGGGATGTACTGCCGGGTGGTGCCTTCGTCCCTGACGGCACCGGTGGAGATGGCCAGGTCGCCGAGGTCGACCCGCTCCTGCAGGGACCCGGCGGTTCCCACCCGGATGAAGGTGTCGGCGCCGACGTGGATCAGTTCCTCCAACGCGATCGCGGTCGACGGGCAGCCGATTCCGGTGGAGGTGACCGAAATCGTGATCCCGTCGACGGTTCCGGTAAAGGTCCGGTACTCCCGGTTGAAGGCGATTTCGCGGGGATCGTCGAAATAAGCCGCGATTTTTTCGGCGCGGCCCGGATCTCCGGGAAGAATGACGTAGCGGCCGACTTCGCCGGGGGCCACCTGAATATGGTACTGGCGTTCGCTCATGAATCCGCTCCTTTCCGGGAAAGCCCCGGAGACAAAGTATAGCCCCCGTCCCCCGCCGAGAAAAGGGAATTACCGTTCCCGCAGGCTTTCCAGGGCCCGGCGGACGTCGGGGTTGCCGGGGTCGAGCGCCAGGGCCCGGCGCCAGGCCCATTGCGCTTCCTCCGGTTTCCCTTCCCGGTACAGGCAGTAGGCCAGACCGCTCCAGGCGTCCGCCGAACCGGGGTCGAGGTCGAGAGCCGACCGGTAGGCTTCCCGGGCGGTTTCCCAGTTCCCCCCGTCCAGGGCGGCTTCGCCCAGGATGAGGAACCCGTGGGGGTCGCGGGGTCGGGCTTGGGTGTATTCCCGGATCGTCCGTTCGGCCCGGTCCGGACGCCCGGCTTTCAATTCCAGAACGGCCAAGTTGATCAGGATCAGGGGGTCGCCGGGGTTGAGCCGCCGGCTGATCTCGAACTGTTCCCGGGCCCGGGCCAGGTCCCCCGCCTCCCCGTAGGCCACTCCCAGGCTGTTGTAGTAAAAAGGTTCCCGGGGAAGAATGGCGATCGCCCGGTGAAATTCTTCGACGGCTTCCCGCAGCCGGCCCCTCCGGAAGTATTCGTTGCCCAGGCCGTGGCGGGCCTTGGAACTGTCCGGGGCCGCCCGCACCGCGGCTTCGAACAAGGTGAGGTTGTTTCTCCAGACCCGGGTCCGGGCGACCGTCCCCGCCGCCAGGGCGACGACGACGGCGACGACGGCCGCGGCCAGAATCTTCCGCCGGGTTCCGGAGACGGCCCCGCCGGCGGCTTCCAGCGTCGCCGCCGTCCAGATGCAGAACCCCCCCAGGGGAAGATAGAGGAACCGTTCCGCGCCCAGGCGCGGGCTGGGGAAGAGGTTGCAGACCGGGAGCAGGGCCAGGAGCAGCCAGGCCAGTCCGAAGCGCGCTTTCTCTCCCCCGGTTCTCCAGGCCCCCAGCCCCGCCGCCGCCGCCAGCGGGATTCCGGCCAGCAGGTACCGTCCCCAGGCGGCGGCCCGGTTGGGGTCGGGGTATTCCACCGTGAGGTTGACCGGGAAGAGCAGGCGGCTACCGTAGAGAGCCAGGCTTTTGGCCGCCAGCAGGGCCCGGGTGGGAAGGTCCCCGAACTCCGGGGTGGAGGGAAGCGTCCCCCGTTGGTAGAACAGGGAAAACCGCCCGGCTCCGTAGGCGGCGGCGATCAGGAACGAGGCCCAGAGCCAGGGATCGGAAAAAACGCGCCGCCGGCCGTTTCCCGGCGCGGCGCGGATCAGGCGCGCGGCCGCCAGGACCAGGGGGAAGGTGACGGCCATTTCCTTGGAGAAGAGGGCGGCGGCGAACGCCAGCAGAGCCGCGCCCTTGAGCGCGGCGGCCGCCGCGCCCCGGCGGTTCCCGGCCCGGAGAAAGCCGAGGAGGGCCAGGAAGTAAAAGCAGGCGCAGAGCAGGTCCTCGCGGAAGGAGATGCCGGCGACGGCTTCCACCTGGACGGGGTGGACGGCGAAGACGAGCGCTCCCACCATCGCCGCGGGGCGGCGCGGCCAGAGACTGCGGACGATCAGGGCGAACGCCGCCGTCGCCGCCAGGTGCCAGAGCAGGTTGCTCAGGTGGTAGCCCCAGGGGTTGAGCCCCCAGAAATAGTAGTCGATGAAGTAGGTCAGGGTGACCAGGGGCCGAAAGGAGTATTCCTCGGAGAGGAGGTAGTATTCGGGGGAGAAGAAGAGGCCGAGATTGCCCCAGTCCCGGATGAAGAGGTTTTCCTCCACCGTGACCAGATCGTCGTAGACGAAACTGTTGGGAAAAGTGTCGGCGTAGACCAGGACCGCGGCCGCCAGCACCAGCAGCAGCGCAGCGCCGAATCTGAGTCTGATCGACATGAATGGTCCCCGCCGGGGAGCGGGACGGTCCGCCCCCGGCTTGCCCTCTTCAGCCGACGGGAGCGTCGAAGGCGAGGATACGGCAGATGCAGGATTCCATCTCGATCGCCCTCCAGGGGAAGGCTCCGATCCAGAGGCGTTTGTTCCCGCACTTGTCGATATCTCCGCCCAGGCATTCGGCGTGGACGATTTTCTTGGGGAAAAGTTTCAGGTGCATGACCTGGTAGAAATAGTCGGGGGGAAACATCTCGTCCCAGGTTTTTCCGTATTCGGCGAGCAGCTTGGCTTCGGCGGCGGCAAAATGGGCGGGCTGCCATTGGCGGATGATCGTGTTCATGGGGTGGTCGGCGCTTCCGCAATCGACGCCGATCCACTTGAACTTCATCTTCGCCGCCCATTTATCGAAGTCGGGGCTGGGGCCCGGATGCATGATCATGTACCTGATTTCATCCGCGGTTTTATGGGTCCAATCGTATCTGTGGTAGCCGGTGTTGATGACCAGGATATCCCCCTTTTTGATCTCGACCTTGCTCATGAGCATCTCGGGCGTGTAGAGACCGTAATCGGAGACTTCCTTGGAGATGTCGACGACCACCCCCTGGCCGACCCATTCCCCGATGGGCACCGTCCCGATCGGGCGCCCCGAGGCGCAGAAGTGGATCTCTCCGTCCATGTGGGTGCCGACGTGGTTGCTGGTCTTGATGATTTGGCCGTTGGCCCCCGGTCCGCCGCCGAAGCAACCCCCGATGCGCTTGAAATACTGCAGCTGCAGGGGCATATAGCTGGGCCAGGGCGGGGTATGGACGCTGAGCGGCTGGGTCAGGTCGTAGATCCGCACCGAATCCATGAAAGCCAGAAAATCCTTTTGTTTCATCCGGGGTTCTCCTTTTCCCGAGTTCGAGTTGCGTTCCGGCGCCGGTTCGTATTGTAGGCTCCTTCGGAGTCGAAATCAACCGGGGGCCCGGCCGGCTCTCAGAAAACGACGCCGGCCCGCAGCCCGGCATACCACTGGATCGAGGTGGTTTCGGCGTCGATGTTCGAGTATTTTTCCCCCTCGTAGATCCCACCGTAGAACTCCTGGTCCTGGTCGCCGCTTCCGGAAAGGAAGGTGGCCTTGAGGCTGAGGGCGATCCGGGCCCAGGGGGCCGGACGGAAGATCCCCTCGACTCCGTACTCCATGCCCGCTCCATAATAATCGGCGTTGGATTTTTTCATCCGTTGGACGTGGTCGTCCTCGTCGCGGGCGATCAAAAGCAGGAGTTTCCCGTAGGCGTCGGCTTCGAGCCGGGGGTCGAAGCGGTAGCTTCCCTTCACCCCCAGGTAGGGGAGGTAGTAGTCGATCTTGTAGGTGATCCACTCCGCGTCGGGGTAACGGTAGGTCCCCGGCGTGATTCCGTAGTAGCGGTTGAAGGCGCAGTCGTATTCGGTTTGGGTCAGCTCCCCCTCTCCGTCCCAGGAAAAATGCTGCCAGGCGAACCCGAGGCCGAGTCCCAGGGTGAACCGCTCCTTCTTGACCATGTTCCAGTACGCGGAGCAATCGAGCAGGTAGGCCGTCAGGCTGGTATCGACCACGCCTTTGGAGATCATCTCGCCCCCGACCCAGTCCCAATCCTCCAGCTCGCCGGGGTCGTCGGTGACGTTGAAGAGAAAGGAAACGCCGATCTCGAACGTGTCGTCCTTGAGCGCCAACCGGGCGCTCCCCCCGGTCATCACGGTATCCAGGGGCCACTTCAAACGGCTTTTCCACGAACCCCAGAACCAATCGTCTCCCTTGATCTCGTACTGGGAATACCCGTAAAGGTAACCCCCCTCCACTGCCACCTCCAGCACCGTTTCCGGCCCGATCGCCGTCACGGCGGTCTCGGAGGAGGAAACCACGGTTTGGGCCGGAGCGGCCGCGGCCATCGCCGCCGCTCCCCAGAAGAGAACGAGTCCGGTCTTCATGTCAACCTCCTTGCGTCCCCGTCTCCGGGGCGTCCCCGCCGTCGCCGGGGTTGTTGAGGATATCGCGCATGAACAGCTGGTGAAAGGGAAGGTTCTCGTCCTGGTCGGGGGGGGAGGGCGGAGGGGTCTTCCCTTTGAGCCGGAGAAGAAGGGTGCGGGCCTTGACCCCGAATTCGCTGCCCGCGCCCCGGTCTTCGGCTTCCTCCAGGGCTTTCCTGGCCCCGGGCAGATCCTCCTCCAGAAAACGCGCCCGGCCCAGGAAGTAGAGAATTTCCGGATCGCCCTCCCGGGCGGCGGAAGCTTTCTCCAGGTACTCCAGGGCCTGGTTGGAGTTTTCCAGATCGAGGAGGTTTCTCCCCCGGTGGAGGAGATAGTCGGGGTTCCCCGGTTCCTGGTCGACCGCCAGCTGGAACGACTTGGCGGCGGTCTCGGGTTCCCCGCTTCGCTCCTGGGTCAGGCCGAGCAGGTCGTAGACGCGGGCGTCGGCGGTGCCGCTCCCGACGACCGCCAGGAGAAATTCCCGGGCGCGGGGATACTCCCCCTTCCTGACCGCGATCTCTCCCAGGCGCAGGGAGGCCTCCGGGTGGCCCGGGCGCATTTCCAGAAGTTTCCCGTAGAGGTGCTCGGCCTCGTTCAGGCGGTTCTGCCGGAGACAGATGGCGGCCGCCCGGAGCCAGGCCTCGTCCAGTTCCCGGTTCATCGCGGCCGCGTTCCGGTACTCGGCCAGGGCGCCTTCGTCGTCGCCGAGATCCTCGCGCACGTTGCCCAGGGCCAGGTAGGCCGGGGCGAAACCCGGCCGCAGCGCCGCCGATTGGCGGAGGCTGTTTTCCGCTTCTTCCATCCGTCCCATCTTCTCGTAGACCAGCCCCAGGTTGTAGAGAGCCCGGGGTTCCCTGGGCGCCAGGGCCAGGGCTTCCCGCAGAGCCGTCTCGGCGTCCTCCAGGATGTTGAGACGGGCCAGGGTGACGCCGAGGTCGATCCGGGGGGCCGGGTCCTCGGGAGCGAGCCGGACGGCTTCCCGGAAATCCAGGGCGGCTTCGTCGAGCGCCCCCAGGCCCAGCCGGGCCTGCCCGAGGTCCTTCCAGGTCCGGGGCAGGGCCGGGTTCAGTTCCACCGCCCGCCGGCCCCATGCGACGGCGCCCGCGTAATCCCCCTTGGCCAGGAGAACCCGGCAGAGGCCCGCGGCCGCCCGGGCGGAGGGAGGCTCGGCCGCCTGCAGGTAGAGGGCTTCGGCTTCGGCCAGGTGGCCGGTTTCGAACAACCGTTCGGCCCGATCCAACCGGCGGGCCTGGGAAAGGCGGGCGGTGTTTTTTTCCGGAAGCCGGTCCGTCGACGGCCCGCAGCCCGCTCCGGCCAGAACGAGCAATACAACCGTCGCGTATCTTTTCATCGTCTCCGTCCGGCGGCCGGGCGGGCGCCTACCGGTATTTCTTCGTCTCCACCAGGCGTCCGTGGCTGACGACGGCGGCCGGTTCGCCGTGGTTTCTGAGGGCTTCGAGGACCGTGCCTTCGTGGAGAACCACCAGGTTGGCGACGGCCCCTTTCTTCAGCCCGAACCCCTTCAGGCCCATGCACCGGGCCACGTCCACCGTCACCATGTCGTAGAGTTCTTCCATGGCTTCGGCGGTGGTCATCCAGAGCAGGTGGGCATTGAGGAAGGCGACTTCGAGCATGTTGTTGCGCCCGAAGGGATAGTAGGCGTCGGAGATATCGTCCTGGCCCAGGGCGACCAGGGCCCCTTCGGCTCTCAGGTCCTGGACCCGGGCGTGAAGCGGCCCGGTATGGGGATCGCTGATCACTCCCAGCCGGGCGCGTTTGAGCAGCGCCACCAGCTTCATGAAATAGGGATCGGGGTACAGGCACATGGCCCGGGCATGGTGGGCCAGCACCCGTCCTTCCCAGCCCTCGCGGATGGTGGCCAGGGCGAGCATCTCCAGGGTTCTCAATCCCGGGTCGCCGGCGTCGTCGACGAGCATGGAGATCGGGGCGTCGAACTCCCGGGCGATTTGGAACATCTTATCGATATGGTCCCGTTCGTCGGCTTCGGTGTATTCGATCCAGGGAATGCCTCCGACCACGTCCGCGCCCATGCGCATGGCTTCCCGGACCAGTTCGAAGGCGCCCGGCTCCCGGGCCACCCCGTCCTGGGGGAAGGCCACGATCTGAAGGTCGATCACCCCCCGGAACTCCTTTTTGGCCTGGAGCAGGGCCTTGATCCCTTCCAGTTTGGCTTTGTTGTCGACGTCGGCGAAAGCGCGGATATGGGTGTTCCCGAAGCGGACCGCGGATTTGAGGGCCCGGCGGACGTTGGGCAGGATCCAGGAAGCGTTGTAATCGGCCTTGGCTTCCGCCGCTTCCTCGATGGCGGTCATGGCCTTGCCCATGCCTCCCCCGTGGTAGTCCGCCAGGGCTTTTTCGCTGATCTTGAGCAGGGTATAGACCTTGCAGAGGTGAAGGTGGGCGTTGACGAAGGATTCGGTAACCAGGCCCCCCCGGGCATCGATCGCTTTTCGGGGTCGGCCTCCGATCCGGCGCCCGATTCCGGCGATTTTGCCGTCCTTGATGCCGATTTCCCAGCGCCCCGATTTCCGGCGCAGGGCCGCGTTCCTGATCACGATGTCCATGGTTTGCTCCTCTTTTCGGGGTTCGAGAAATTGCCTCGATGTCTTCGAAAATAAAGTGTACTCTCAACCGAAGCTTCTGTCCACCGCCCCGCGCCGAGCGGAAAGGGCCCGTCAGTGAGGTCGAGATTTCCGATACTGTTCTGCGATCACTTCGTCGGCGGCTTCCGTTCCCGCCGGAGCCTGGTTCTGGCGGGGACCTACCTGCTCGGGTTTCTCCTGGTCAGTTCCGTCGTCATCAAACTGCACCGGGTCGCCGGGATACCGGTGGGGGAGGCCCTCGACCTGAGCGAGCGCGGCGCCCCCATCGCGGGCTTTCTCCGGAGCCTGGCCGCAGACGAGGGCTCGTCGGGGGTAGTCGAATTCGTGCTTTCCACCCCCGCCATCAACCTCTCCCTGGCGGTCATCTCCCTGGCGCTGCTCCCCCTGCTCATCGTCGTCTTCCGCCACGACATCCCTTCCCGGGAGATGGAAGCGGGGACGCTGCGGTTCCTGGTCTGGAGGGTGAAACGGTTCCCCCTGCTCCTCTCCCGGTTTCTGGGGGGCGTGGCCGAAATCGCCGTCGTCACCCTGGGCTCCTTCCTCCTGGTGCTGGTGTACGCCCTGATCGAGATCCCGGGGATTCCCGTCTTCAAGGTCCTGGCGTCGGCTTCGGTTCTCTGGGTACGCCTGCTCCCCTACACGGCGGCGGCGGTGGCGCTGGCGCTTTTCTTTTCCGTGCTCGCCGCCCGCAGCCGCCGGGCGTTGCTCTACTGCTGTCTGGGTTTTTTCCTGCTCCTCTTCGGCACGGTCTTCGAGGCGGGCGCGTATCTTTCTCCCTTTTCCGGCCGCAACCTGGCGGGGCTCTTCGCCTCCGCCGGGTCCTGGCCGATGTGGCGCTCGGTTCTGTTCTACTGCGGGTTCGCCGCGGCGGTTTACGCGGCGGCGCAGGCGCGTTTTTCGAGGAAAGACCTGTGAACGGCCCGGCTCTGAGGGCACGGGGCCTGACCAAGTCCTATGGGAAAACGCCGGTGCTGCGGGGGCTGAACATGAACGTGCCCGCCGGCTCCGTCTACGGTTTTCTGGGGGTGAACGGGGCGGGCAAGACCACGACGTTCGGGGTCCTGGCCGGTATTATTGCCCGGCATGGCGGCGAGTTCGAGTTCGGGGGGCGCCTGGGGCTGCTGCCCCAGGACGCCTCCTTGTATCCCGACCGGCGCCTGTTCCGCCAACTGTTCTTCCTGGGGCGCCTGGAGGGGCTCGACCGCGGCCGCGCCTGCGCGGCCGCGGAGTCATGCCTGGCGGCGGTGGGGCTGGCGGACCGGGCCCGGCACAAGCCCCCCAAGCTTTCGCACGGGATGCGCCGCCGCCTGGCCCTGGCCCAGGCGCTGCTCGGCGACCCCGACGTACTTTTACTCGACGAACCTACCGCCGGCCTCGACCCCGACCAGTCCGCGCGGCTCCGGTCCCTGGTGGCCGGCTGGGGGGGGCGCAAGACGGTGGTCGTCAGTTCCCACCTCCTCTCCGAAGTGGAGCAGATGTGCGACCAGGTGGGGGTCATTCATGGGGGGAAGATGATCTACGAGGGACCGGTGGAGGGATTGACCGGCGCCCGCGATACGGTCGTCTACCGTTTCGACCGCTCTCCTCCTCCCCGCCTCCTGGAGGGGTTGCCCGGGGTCAGGGAAGTTCGGGCCGACGGAGAGGAGATGACGGTCCGCTTCGAGCCCGGCGTCTGTTCCCTGGAGGACCTCAACCGCCGCGTCCTGGAGCTGTGCTTCACCGCCGGCGCGGGGGTCCGGGAGATCGTCCGGGGACGGGGGCTGGAAGCGGGGTTTCTGGAACTGCTGAGATGACCCGATGGAGGAGCCCCGCACAGAACACGGCTCCGGCCCCGGCGAAGAACGGCTCTACGGGTTCATCGAGCGCGTCACCTTCCATAACCCGGAAAACGGCTATACCGTCCTGCGCGTCCGGGTGAGGGGCCAGAGAGAACCGGTCGCCGTCGTGGGGAATCTGCCCTCGGCCGTGCCCGGGGAGATGCTGGAGGCTTCGGGACGCTGGGAGGTCAGCCCCCGCCACGGCCGCCAGTTTTCCGCGGTCCGCCTCTCGGCCGTCCCGCCGGGGACTTCCGAGGGGATGAAGCGGTATCTGGGTTCGGGGATGATACGGGGCATCGGGCCGGCCCTGGCCTCCCGCCTGGTCGCGGCTTTCGGAGCCGATGTATTCCGGGTGATCGAGGAAACCCCCGCGCGCCTGTCCGAAGTCCCCGGAATCGGGGCCGGGCGCCGGAAGGCGATCGTCGCGGCCTGGGCCGATCAGCGCCGGATCCGGGAGATCATGGTGTTTCTCCACAGCCACGGGGTCTCGACCGGGAGGGCGTTGAGCATCTTCAGAACCTACGGGGAAAACGCGGTGGAGGCGATCCGTGAAGATCCCTACCGCCTGGCCCGCGACATCAGGGGGATGGGGTTTCTCCTCGCGGACCGGATCGCCGCCAGCATCGGTATCGAGCCCCGGTCCGAGATCCGGGTCCGCGCCGGGCTGGAACACGTCCTTCTGGAAATGACGGAGCAGGGCGACTGCGCCGCCCCGCGGGACGTCCTCTGTTCCCGGGCCGCAGAGCTGCTGCGGGTGCCGGTTTCCCTGGCGGAGGCGGCGCTGGAGGAGAATGCCCGTTCCGGGAGGCTGACGGCACGGCGGGACGGGGAGGGCCGGGACCTGGTCTACCTGCCCGGATTGGACGACGCCGAACGCCGGCTGGCCGAGCGGATCGTGCGGCTGGCGGCGTCCGGCCATCCCTGCCCGGGGATCGCGGCGGACCGCGCCACGGCCTGGGTGGAGGGGAAAACCGGAATCGACCTTTCCGCGGGCCAGCGGGAAGCGGTCCGCCGGGCGTTGGAAGCTCCGGTCAGCGTCGTTACCGGGGGGCCGGGGGTGGGGAAGACGACCCTGGTCGACGCCCTGGTCAGGATCTTTGCGGTCAAGGGCCTCAGGGTCTCCCTCTGCGCCCCCACCGGTCGGGCGGCCAAGCGCCTGAGCGAAAGCACGGGGTTCCCGGCCCGGACCATCCACCGCCTCCTCGAATACGACCCCGCCCGGGGCGCGTTCACCCGCGACCAGAGCCGGCCGCTGGCGGCGGACGCGGTCATCGTCGACGAGTTCAGCATGGTCGATCTCCCGCTCGCCTGGCAACTGGTTCGGGCCGTCCCCGACCGGGCGCTGTTGATCCTCGTCGGCGACGTCGACCAACTCCCCTCGGTCGGGCCGGGCACGGTCCTGCGCGACCTGATCGCATCCGGAGTCGTTCCCGTCACCCGCCTGCAGCTGGTCTTCCGGCAATCGGAAGGAAGCTCCATCGTCACCAACGCCCATCGGATCAACCTGGGGAAACTCCCCGTCATCCCCCGGGGCCGGGCTGCCGCCGCCAGCGACTTCGTCTTCGTGGAGTGCGCCGACCCGGCCAAGGCGGCGGATACGATCTGCGAATTGGCGGCCCGGCGCATTCCCCGCCACCTCGGCCTGGACCCGATCGCGGACATCCAGGTCCTCTCCCCGATGAAGCGCGGGGAACTGGGAGTGCTCAACCTCAACCGGCTGCTCCAATCGGCACTCAACCCCGGGGAAGGGGGGATTGCTTCCCTCGGAGTCCGGTACCGGGCCGGGGACCGGGTGATGCAGACGGAGAACGATTACGACCGGGACGTCTTCAACGGAGACATCGGCCGCGTTCTCGAGATCGACGCCGCCCTGGGCCGCGTGGCCGTGGATTTCGACGGGCGGACCGTCGTCTACGAGTCCCGGGACCTGGAGGAGCTTTCGCTCTCCTACGCGGTCAGCATCCACAAAAGCCAGGGAAGCGAGTATCCGGCGGTGGTGATCCCGATCCACCCGCAGCACTATATAATGCTGCAGCGCAACCTTCTCTACACGGCCCTGACCCGCGCCCGGTCCCTGGCCGTGGTCGTCGGGACCAGGGACGCCCTGGCCCTGGCCGTCCGCCGCCGGGATTCCCACCGCCGCTTCACGACGCTCCGGGAACGGCTCGAGCAGGCCGCGCCTCCCCCCTCCCCGCCGCGTTTCGTCGATTTCTTCGAAGACGCAACCGGGAACTGAAGCCGGCGCGGTCGCTTACTCCCTGCCGCCGCCCTCGCCGAGGAAGGAGGCGATGAAAGCGACGACGGCGGCGAGAACGGGCACCCGGACCCGTTCCGCCCGGTCGGCCGGGGTATGGATCAAACTCCCGAGGAGGGAGTGGATCCCCTCCGAGGTAAACGTCATTCCGGGGACTCCGGCCGCGGCGAAGAGCATATGGTCCCCTTCGGGCCAGAGGCCGGTTTCGACCAGGGCGGAATGTTCCGGCAGGAGGGTCTTCAGCCTCCGGGCGCCGGCGTCGCCGAGGTTGAAGGAGGCCAGGGCCGCTCTGCGGGCGGCTCCGACCCCGTCGATGTTGAAGACCAGGGACACGTCCCGGATGTCGGCCGAGGCCAGGTAGGCGACTTCGCCGCTGGCGGCGTAGTAATCCTCCCCGTTGAAGGCGACGAATTCGACGCCCGTCTCCGGTTCGTCCCGGGCGACGATGCCGGCCAGGGCCAGCACCGCGGCCACCCCCCCGGCGTTGTCGACCGCCCCGGGGGTGTCGGGCTTGGTGTCGTAGTGGGCGCAGACGACCGCCCGCCCCTGGCCCGGCCGGCGGGCGACGACGTTGAATCCGGACGCCGGGGAGGTCCTGCCGGCGATCTTCACCGTGGTTTCGGTTCCGTCGGCTTCCTTGAGCAGGGCGAGCGCGGCCGCCGGGGCGGTCGCCGAGGGAATGAAAAAATCTCCGTCCTCCATCAGGGGGGCGGGGATCGTGTCCCCCTGATGGACGAAGACCGCCGCCAGCGGCCGTTTCGCTTCCAGCAACCCGATGATCTTCTGATGGTGGGGAAGGTTGAAGAACGGGAACCGCTTGGGAAAAAGGGGCTCGGAGGCGAGTTCGCCGTGCAGGAAGCAGATGCGGTCCCGCAGCGAGGCTCTCTCCAGGGCCGGGAGGTCGCCGACCATCACCGCCGGGGCCGTGACTTCCGCCGGCGGCGAAAAAGGATGGGAGCACAGGGCCACGGTCCGGCCGTCCCGGGAGAGGGAAGAAACCCCCGGGATCCAGTCCAGGCAGGGAAATTCCTGTTTCCGTGGTTCGTAGCCCTTCTGGGCGAGAGCGCCGGCGATGTAATCGCCGGCGGCCCGGTTGGCGGCCGAACCCGTGGGGCGAGGCCCGATTTCGGAAGCCAGGGCCCGGATATGGGTTTTGATCTCTTCGACCACGGCGTCCGCTCCGGCGCCGGGGGCGGCCCGTTCGGGTTGTTCCGCGTTGCCCATGCCCAGACTTTATCCCGGCGCCGGAGAGGCCGACAAGCCCTGATTTGGGGCCGGAGGAAGGATTGCCAGATGCCGCCGGCCCGGGTATGCTCCTCGGGCATGAAGACGAAGCGCCACCGCAGGACGGCGGCGGTCGCGGTATGGTTGTCGCTGTCGACGTTCGCCGCCGTCGCTTCCGGGGAATCGCCGCCGTCGGCGGTTGCGGCGCCGGAGGAACCGACGCCGCTGCGGATCGTTTTCGTCGACGTCGGCCACGGGGATTGCGTCTGGATCACCACTCCCGACGACGGCATCCCCGGCAACGGGGTCTGCGAGGGGTACGACATCGTCATCGACGGGGGGCCGAGTTCGCAGAGGATCGTCCCGCTCCTCACCGAAGCCGGATTGAAGCCCGGCGCCGAGATCGAGTGGATGATCTGCACCCACGCCCACAACGATCATTACCGGGGCTTGATCGGGGTGCTCGACGAGTACCGGGTCAGGAACATCGTCGAACCCGGGTTCCGTTCTCGGGGACAGGCCTTCAGCGCCTTCTGCTGGCTGTCTCTGGTGGAGCCGGCGAGCGTCTTCTATTCCCCCGCGGTCGGCATCCCCGCCATTCCCGGTCTGAGATCCCTCTCTCCTTCGGTCCCGTGCCCGCTCGATTGGGGCGGAGAACTCGACGCCGTCATCCTCCACAGCAACCCGGCCGTCTCCGAAGGGAACGAGAACCTGAGTTCCATCGTCCTGCGTCTGCGTTACGGGGATTTCAGCATCCTTTTCACCGGCGACGAGGAAGGAAAATACCGGGACGGCCCGGCCTCGTCGGCGTCCCTGGTGGAAGCGTTTCTGCTCGACCGCTATTGCCGGGAAGGGGAGAACGGTCTGGCCGCAACCGTGGTCAAGGTCCCCCACCACGGGAGCGAGACGTCCTCGACGGTCCCGTTCATCGAGGCGGTGGGGGCGAAGGAGGCGGTGATCTGCGCCGGCAACCGCTACGGACTGCCCGACCGGTCGGTGGTCGAGCGCTACCGGAGCGCCGGCTGCCGGGTCTGGTCGACCGATCGCGGCGACCGGGGCCGGCCGGCGTCCGACTGCCACGGCGACGACGACATCGTCATCAGCAGCGACGGGCGGTCCTACGAGATCCGCTACCTGAATCCGGACCCGGGCGGGGTTCTCCCCGTGCCGCCGACGGCCGCCGCCGCCGGTTTCTAAAGGGCCGGTCCCCGCTCGGCGGGGCGGGTTTCCCCCGTTACGCGCGCGGATGAACGACCCGGGGAATCACCAGGGGGGATGGGCTCAAGTCTTCCGGGAGACGGATCGCCTTATAGAGGGCCCGATAGACCGCGTCCTCGATGGCGGCGATTTCCGGCTCGCTCAGGTCCGCGACCGGAATCTGCCCCCCCGCGATCATGTCGTGGCCGCCCGCGCTGCCGCGTTTCCCGATCGCCCGGCGCAGAAGCTTGCCCGCCCGGGCATTGGTGTGGGTGGTGCGGAGCGAACAGTAGATGGCCCCCGCGTAGCGCCCGGTGACGAAACACCAGGTCGCCCGGCGCAGGGAGACCAGGAGGTCGGCGAACTGGGCCACGAAGTCGGGGTATTCGAGTTCGTCGAGCCGGGCTCCCACGAACTTTTTATAGGTATAGGCTTTTTCCAGAGCTCCGTGAAGCTGTTGAAAAAAGATCCGGTCGTGAACCGGGTGCTCGATCCTGGAAATCAGCCGATGCCGGACCTTGGGAAAAAGAAAGACCGAGGCCTCGATATCGCTGCGGGTGACGTCCCGGCCCAGGTGCTGGGTCTCGGAGGTCAGGCCGTAGTACAGGGCCGTGGCCAGCTCCGCCGGGATCTCGATCCCCGCCTCCCGCAGATAGCCGACCAGGATGGTGGTGGTGGCCCCGCAATCGGGCTGAATATCGGCGAATTCCGACCGCGTCGACTTGAGACGGGGGTGGTGGTCGATGACCACCGCCGGAACGATCTCCAGGGGAAGCACGGTGTTGCGCGCTCCGGGCTGGCAGTCCACCAGCGCCACGCCCCGGTGTTTCCGGAACATTCCCGGCCGGACCGGGACCGCCCCGATTCTCAACAGGCGGTTGAAGGCGCGGTTCTCGTCGCGGCCGAGCATTCCCCCGTAGGCGATCCGGCAGCGGACGCCGGCTTTCTCCTCCAGGAGCAGCTTCAAGGCGGCGCCGCTGGCCAGGGCGTCGGGATCGGGGTTGTTGTGGGTCAGGATGAGGAAGGGGTCCTTCCCCCGGGCCGCCTCCACGCACTTTTCCCATTGGCTCATGGTTGCGGGCGGTCTCCGTAGCCGTGGGGGTTGCTCGACTGCCAGCGCCAGGAATCGGAACACATCAGGTCGATCCCGCGCCGGGCCTCCCATCCCAGTTCCGCGGCCGCGCGCGCGGGGTCGGCGTAGCAGGCGGCGATGTCCCCGGAGCGCCGGGGGAGTATCCGGTAGGGGATTTTCCGGCCGCTGGCCTTTTCGAAGGCGCTCAGGACCTCGAGAACGCTGTAGCCCCTGCCGGTCCCCAGGTTGTAGACGGCCAGGCCGAGGTCGCCGTCGAGTTTTTCCAGGGCCCGGACGTGGCCCAGGGCGAGGTCGGTCACGTGGATGTAATCCCGGACCCCGGTTCCGTCGGGAGTGGGGTAGTCGTTTCCGAAAACCCGCAGGAAAGGCAGCCGCCCCACCGCCACCTGGGCGATATAGGGAAGGAGGTTGTTGGGGATGCCGTTCGGATCTTCTCCGATCCTTCCGCTTTCGTGGGCGCCGATGGGGTTGAAGTAGCGCAGCAGGACGATTTCCCAGGAGGGATCGGAGACGTGAAGATCGCGCAGGATTTCCTCGATGAAAAGCTTGGTCCGCCCGTAGGGGTTGGTCGCCTTCAGGGGGAAGTCCTCGGTGATGGGCACCCGCTCCGGATCGCCGTATACGGTGGCGGACGAGCTGAATACCAGTTTTTTGACCCCATGTTCGCGCATTGTTTCGCACAGGACGATCGTGCCGGTGACGTTGTTGCGGTAGTAGCGCAAGGGGAATTCCACGGATTCTCCCACCGCCTTGAGCCCGGCGAAGTGAACGACCGCCTCCGGCTTCTCCCGGGAAAAGACCCGGTCCAGGCCCTCCCGATCGAGCAGGTCGATCTTGTGGAAGTTCAGGGGGCGCCCCCCCAGCTCCTCGACCCGCTTCACGGCGGTCTCGGAGCTGTTGTCGAGGTTGTCCACCACCGCCAGTTCGTAGCCGGCGCCGAGCAGTTCCACGCAGGTATGGCTGCCGATATAGCCGGCGCCGCCGGTGACGAGTATCTTCATCGTCGAAGTCCTTTCTTGCTCCCAGATCAACACCGTACCATAATCGGCCGGAAGGTAAATCTACCGCAATCGCCACCTCGAGGCTACCGCAAAGAAACCGTGAAGGCATTCCTCTTCAACCCTCCCGGCACGAAGTTCCAGCGGGGAGAGGACCGTTGCCAGGCGGACGTCGAAGCCGGCGCCACCGTCACCCTGCGCCCCCCCAACGACCTCGGCTATCTGGCGGCGCTGCTGCGGGCCGAGGGGTGGGAAGTCAGGCTCCGCGACTACCCCGCGCGAGGGGAAGGGGCGCAGACGCTGTGGAGCGAGGCGGAATCGTTCGGGCCCGACCTCGCCCTCCTCAGCACCACGGTCGGGTCGCTTCCCGCCGACGCCGCGGTCCTGGCCGAATTCAAGCGCCGGCTTCCCGGCACCTTCCTGGCGGCCAAGGGGGCCCCCTTCAGCGTCTATACCGACGAATTCTTCGGCACTCCCGCCTACCGGGGCCTGGACGCCGGGATCCGGGGCGAGGCCGAGGCCGTCGTTCCCGGCCTCGCCCGGGCTTTGAGCGCGGGCGGGCCGCTCGAGTCCGTGGACGGGATCATGCTCCGGAGGGGGGAGCGAATGATCGCCCGGGGCGAGCCGGGCCTGGTGGCGGACCTCGACCGGCTGCCCTACCCGGACCGAAGCCTGATGGACAACCGGCTCTACACGCTCCCTTCCGGACGCCCCCTGGCCACGGTGCAGACGGCGCGGGGTTGCCCCTGCTCCTGCAGCTTCTGCCTGACGCCGGTCTTGTCGGGAAGCAAGCTCCGCAGCCGCGGCCGGGAAAACATCCTGGGGGAACTGGAGGAATGCGTCCGTCGGTTCGGGATCGGGGATTTTTTCTTTCGGGCCGACACGTTCACCCTGGACCGGGAGTTCGTCATCGGCCTCTGCCGGGGGATCGTCGCCTCCGGCCTGAAGGTCCGCTGGGTGGCCAACAGCCGGGTCGACACCCTCGACGCGGAAATGTTGGCCTGGATGAGGCGGGCCGGTTGCTGGCTGGTGGCGCTGGGTCTGGAGTCCGGTTCGGACCGGACGCTGGCCCGGGCGGGCAAGGGGACGACGACCGGGCAGGGCCGGCGGGCGGTGGCCCTGGCGCGCGCCGCCGGTTTGAAGACCCTGGGCTTCTTCATGATCGGGTTCCCCTGGGAGACGGAGAGCGCTATCCGCGCCACCATGGCCTACGCCTTGGAAGTGGACTGCGATTTCGCCGAAGTCCACATCGCGGTCCCCTACCCGGGAACGGCCCTCTTCCGGGAAGCGGCGGCGGCGGGTCTGATCTCGACTCCGGAACCCGGTTACGACTATTTTCTGGCTCCTCCCGCCGGGACCGAGCACCTCGCCCGGGAGCGCCTGTCGGCCCTGCGCACGGAATTCCTGCGCAAGCTCTACTGCCGCCCGTCCTATGTCGTCCGCACCCTGGCGGGTATCCGGAACTGGAGGGAGGGCCGGGAATACCTGGTCAGGGGCTGCCGGATATTGGGAGCCGCCGGACGTTCCCGGAGACCGGGGTGAAAGCGGCGCCGGCGGGTTCCGTTGCCCCTGTGCGCCGGTCGCCGGCGCGCTGGTGGTGGGTTCTCCCGGTTGCGGCGGCGGCGGGGTGCGCCTCCGCTCCGCCCCCCGCCGACAGTTCTTTCTCGGGGGAAGTGAACGCGCGGGGCGATTTCCGCGACGAGCGCTCGGGGTTGGTTTTCCCCCCGCGGGCGTGCGGGTTCGTGCGCCGGATGGTCTACCACTACGGCGGCAGCGAGGACGCCACCCTGCTCGCCTACGACAGCGAACGGGAAGACGTTCCGGCCACGGTCGAATTCTTCCTGGTCCCCCCGGTCCGGGCCGGAGGGGAGGGGGAGCACCTCGAGGCCCTGTCCCGCGAGGAACTGGCCGCCGACGCCTCCGGGCGCCGGCTGTACACCGCCGCGGTCGAACTGGGAGATACAGCGGGGTTGAAGACCGTGATCGAGCGCCGGATGGGGTTCGCCGGGCGCCGGCAACCGGTTACCGTCGTTCTCTACCTGATCCCCTTCCCGGAGCGTCTTCTCCGGATCCGGGTCGTCTATCCCGTGTCCACCCCTCCGGACGCTTCCTCGCGGACCCGCGCCCTGATCGAGCAGGTGGCGGGACCGTCGGGCTGAAAACCGCCCCCCGCCCGGCAGCAAGAACTTGTGCCCGGGAGCCCGCAACCGCTACTATTACTACCGCCGCCGCGGCGTCCGCGGGCGGCGAGGAGTCGATGGCGATGCCCGATGGTCAAAAATGGAAGGAACTGCTCGGTCTGCGGCCCCATCCCGAGGGCGGGTTTTATCGGGAAGCCTATCGTTCGCGGGAATGCCTCCCTCCCGAGGTTTTGCCGGGGCGGTGTCCCGTCGCCCACCGCATCTCCACCGCGATCTATTTCATGCTTACCCGCGGGGAATTCTCCGCGTTTCACCGCCTCCGTTCGGACGAGATCTGGCACCATTACGACGGCGCCTCGGCGGTTATCCACGTCATCGCAGAGAACGGGGAGTACCGGAACGTCCGCCTGGGAAAAGCGGCCGAACGGGGGGAGCGGCCTCTGGCGGCGGTCGGGGCGGGGGAGTTCTTCGCCGCCGAACCGGCCGAAGGCCCGGGAGATTTTTTCCTGGTCGGCTGCACGGTGGCGCCCGGGTTCGAGTTCGGCGACTTCGAGCTTTCCTCCCGCAGTTCCCTGCTGCTGAGGTTCCCGCGCCACCGGGAGCTGATACTGCGGCTGACCCGAGAAGGGGGAAACGGTGGAAGCGGTTGAAGTCGTGGTGATCGGAGCCGGGGTGGTGGGGCTGGCCGCCGCCGCCGCCGCCGCCGCCCGGGGACGCGAGGTGCTGGTGCTGGAGCGGCACGATTCTTTCGGCCGCGAGACCTCGAGCCGCAACAGCGAAGTCATCCATGCCGGGATCTACTACCCGGCCGGTTCCTTAAGGGCGCGGTTCTGCGTGGAGGGGCGGCGCGAACTTCTCCGACTGGCGGAGGCGCATTCCATCCCCTTCCGCCTGCCGGGGAAGATCATCATCGCCCTGGCCGAGGACGACCTCCCCGTGCTCGAAGATCTCCGGCGCCGGGGCGAGGCCAACGGAGTGGAGGGGCTGCGGCTGATCGAGGCCGGGGAAGTCCGGAAACTGGAGCCGCGGGTCCGCGCCGTCGGCGGCCTCCTGTCCCCGGGAACCGGGATCGTCGACAGCCACCGGCTGATGGCGCATTACGAGCACCGGGTCAACCAGGCGGGGACGGTGGCCTACAACTGCGAATTGATCGGGCTCGATCGGGTCGGGGGAGACTGGCGCCTGCGGGTGCGGGACGCCGACGGGGACGAGATGGAGCTGTCGAGCCGGGTCGTCGTCAACGCCGCCGGTCTCGGGGCCTCGGCGGTGGCGGCGCTGGCGGGGATGGATACGGCCGGCTCCGGGTACACCGTCTACCCCTGCAAGGGGGAGTACTTCCGTCTTTCCGGTTCCAGCGCCCGCCTCACCTCCCGGCTGGTTTACCCGCCTCCGACCGGGATCAGCCTGGGCCTGCACACCGTGGTCGACTTGGGAGGAGGGCTCAAGATCGGGCCCAACGCTTTTTACGTGGACGAGATCGATCACGGGGTGGACGAAGCGCACCGGGAGGAGTTCTACCAAGGGGCTCGGGGCTACCTCCCCGAACTGAAACGGGAAGACCTCGCCCCCGACATGGCCGGGATCAGGCCCAAGCTCTACCGCAAGGGGGAACCGGAACGCGATTTCGAGATCAGGCACGAGGCCGCCCGCGGTTTCCCCGGCCTGGTCAACCTGGTCGGAATCGAATCCCCGGGCCTGACCGCCGCTCCCGCCATCGGCCGCCACGTCGCCGACCTGGTTGAAGAAGCCCTTTCCTCCTGAAGGGAGGCAGGGTTCAGGAAGAGGGATCAACCACAGATTTCACAGATAGTAGAGAAAGGGGATTCAAAATTTATTTTACTCTATGCTCCATGCTCTGCTCTTCGCTTTTCTCGACCATGAAGGACATGAAGTTCATGAAGGGGAGAGGGTTAGCCACAAGAGGCACAAGGGGGCACAAGAGGATTTTAGAGAATTGAATACGGGGTGAAAATGTCTTGAAAGAGACAGTAAGAACACCGTCCTATCTCTCAATCTGCGTAACCTGCCTACCGGCAGGCAGATCTGTGGACTTCCCTCTTCCCAAATCTGCGTAATCTTAGTTTCACCATGAAGGACATGAAGTTCATGAAGAGGGATGAAAGCTATGCTCCATGCTCTATGCCCTCTGCTTCTCTCCCCCGAACCCCGAACCCTGAACCCTGCATTCCTTCCCCCATCAGAGTTAATCAGAGTAATCAGGTGCAAAGTTCTCCAGGGTCTGAGGCGGGGGGCTACTGAATTCTGAATACTGACTCCTGTATTCTGTCTTCCCCTGAACCCTCTGGGGGCTCAGTAGGAGACGGGGAGGTCGGTGGAATTCCCGTAGTAAGCCGCGGTGCTTCCGCGGATCATCCATTTCCCCGACGCCGGCCGATAAACCGCGGGTTGGGCGGTCCCGTCCCCGTCGTAATCCCCCGGAACCGGGACATCGGTGGAATTTCCGTAGTAGGAGCTGAGTCCTCCTCTCACCATCCACTTTCCGGTGGAAGGGCGGTAGACCGCCATGTCCCAGGTCCCGTCCCCGTCGTAATCGTGGGAAACCACCTCGTCTCCGGAGGTCCCGAAGTAGACTCGGGTCGTTCCCCTCACCAGCCAGAGCCCCGAAGAGGGACGGAAAAGGGCTATATCGGCGAAGCCGTCCCCGGTGAAATCGCCGGTGACGGCGCCGGTTCCGGTCGTCGACCGGTACGGCCGGGCAGCAAAACCCCGGGCGCCGGGAGTATATATTCCCGGCAGCCCGCGGAAGCCGTCCAACTCTCCCTGGACCGTGGTGGTGAAGACCGCTCCAGGTTCGTGGATCACTCCGGAATACACGGTCCATGAACCCAGAAGGTTCCACCAGGCATTGCCGTCGTCGAGCCGGTACAGGGCGCAGAGAAGGGCGCTGTCGGCATTCCAGCTCACCTTGATCTCGGTTTGGGCGACTTCGGCGGGGATCTCGTGGGCGATGCCGCGCACATCCTCGTCGCTCAGTTCGATATAGCCGGTGATCTCCTGACTGAACGCCCGGTCGACCCCGTCCCACCTCCTCCGCATCGTCGCCGACAGCCGCGGGTAGTAACTCTGGGTAACCGGAACGTCGGAGCCGATGACGTTAAGCGACATTTCCATGTCGTAGTCCTCGGAATCGGTCACCACCGTGAATTCGGGGACCTCGGCCGTGAGCACGAGTTCCCAGTCTTCGCCGACCGAACCGTGGTTGAGCTTCCAGAGCATGCCCCCGGCCACTTCCGAGGAACCGCCCCCGTCCCAGTCCATATTCAGGGCCAAGCGGCCGGTCTGGATATAAAAAGCTCCGTAGTCGGTATCCGAGTTCCACCCCTGCCATTTTCCCGCATCGATCTGGGGTCCGGCGAAGTCGTCCTCTCCGTCGAAATTCGCGGCCGCGGTTCCGGCCGTTCCCAGCGCCGCCGCCAGGATGAAACCCGCTGTCCTCGATATCTTCATCGTCGACCTCCCGGGCGCTCGACCCCGTTGCAACTACCGCCAACGAGGTTACACGGGCGGGTCCGCGGTTGTCAATCCGCCGGGGCGGTCGGGAGCGGTTGGGGATGGAAGGAGACCGCCGGGAATGGTACAGTATCCGAAAAATCGCACGCTTCGGAGGACGACCATGGAAAAACGTTTCAAACTGCTGCGGGCCCGGCTTCTGGTGCCCTTGAGCGAAGAGATCGGGTTCGAGACCCGCTACCAGGACGGCTATGTCCTGATCGAGGGGGACCGGATCCGGGAGGTAGGGAAGTATTACGAAGGCATCGGAGAGCGGATCATCGAAGAGTGCGGCCGGGAGCTTCAGGTGGTCGGGGCCAAAAAGGAGCGGGATTACCGGGAGAAGGACATCCCCTGCATCGACGGAGTGCTTCTTCCCGGTTTCGTCAAGGCCCACGGACACAACCACGAACCCCCCATCATCGGCCTGGCCAAGGACCAGCCCCTGACTTCCTGGCTGGACCACGCCGTCAACCTCTTCACCGGGTTTCTGACCGAGGAAGCCGAAGGCCTGGCCAAGACCTTCGGCAAATCGGCCAACCTGGTCACCTTCAACAAGGCCCTCCTCGACGACGTCTATTACGGCATCACCAGCGCCATGAACCACCAGTGCAACTTCAGCAAGTACCACGTCAGGGACATGGTCCTGGCGGCGGACGCGGTGGGAACCAAGCTCACCGTCGCGGTGGGGAGCCAGGACCGCAACTACGATCCCCGGATTCTGGACACACCCGAAACCGCCGTGCGCCGTTTGGACGAATACCTGGAATTTCTGGGGGACCGGCCCCGGGTCCGCGTCTGCCCCGGTCCCGACCAGGCGTTTTCCAACAGCGCCGAGATGGTACGGGCGCAGAAAGAGTGGGCCGACGCCCACGACACCATTTTTCACATGCACAGTTCGGAAGAACCCAACACCACCCGCTGGTTTTACTCCCAGTACCTGGCCAGCCCGGTCCAGTACCTCCACGAAGCGGGCGTCCTCGATCCCAACACTATTCTCGCCCATCAGGTCAACTGCACCCCCGTGGACCTGGAGATATTGGCGGGGACCGGGACCAAGGTCGTGCACAACCCCCTGGCCAACACCATCCTGGGCTCGGGGATGCCCCCGGTGATCGAGATGATGGCCAAGGGCATCCCGGTGGTGATCTCGACCGACGGCTCCGGCTCCGCCGACAACCAGAACATCCTCTCCGCCGCCAAACTGGCGTCGCAGTACCAAAAAGCGCTCAACCAGAACGCCCGTCTCCTGCCCGCCCAGCAGGTCTTGGAAATGATCACGGTTCTACCCGCCCGTTTCCTGGGGATCAACGCCGGCTCCCTCGAACCCGGTCGCGACGCCGACGTGGTCCTCGTCGACCTCGACCGCCCCAACCTGACTCCGACCCGGGTCGACAACGTGGTCGAGAACCTGATCTGGGCGGCGGACGGGAGCGAGGTCCGCTGGGTGATCGCCAACGGGCGCCTGCTCAAGGACGATTACCGGTTCGTGGTCCAGGACGAGGAGAAGATCAAGGCCGAAGTGATGCTCCTGTCCCGCCTGCTCATGGAGTACGCCGGTACCCGTCCCGAAATCAAGGCCACCGGCGTCAGGGGCGCGGGCGAGGAGGCCTGACCGGGGGGCGTTATTCTCCGGGGGGCACGGTTATTCCGCTTATGAAAGCGTCGCCGATCTCTCCGTCGGCGCCCGGGCCCCGCTGCAGCGGCCCCCGGGTGGGGAAGTCGGGAGAGAGCGTATTCCCGGCCACCAGCAGATTGGGGCCGTCCCACCGCACCGCCCGGGGAAAGTCGTAGCTTTCCCCCCCCAGGTAAGTGGAAAACTCCAGGGTTTCGGCTCCGGGGGCGAAGACCGCGACCACCAGGTCGGACGCGCCCGCCAACCGGGCCTGGAGCGGCCGGCGGATGGGGATATCGTCCGAGTCGGTGGCGGCGGCCAGGACCGTCCGGCCTTCGGGAGTCACGTCCAGCCGCAGCGGCGCCTCCGCGGGTTCGCTCTTGGTCCCCCCGAAAAAGGTGGAGGAGAGGATCTCCCCGGTCGAGGGGCGGATGCGGGTCAGGAAGACGTCCCCGGCGTATTCGCCCCCGCCGTAGCTTCCGTCGAAGGCGTTTCGGGTGGGGAAATCGGGCGAGGTGGTGAGACCGCCGACGTAGACGTCCCCCCGGCCGTCGAAGCCGACGGCGTGGCCGAAGTCCCAGGCGCTCCCCCCCAGGAACCCGGAGTAGAGCGCATGTTCGCCCCGGGAGTCGAGGAGGATGACGAAAGCGTCGGTATAGCCGGATGTGCCGGTAAAGGGCATTCCTCCGCCGGCGGTGGGAAAATCCGTGGAAGCGGTCTGCCCGACCAGGCACGGTCTCCCTTCGGGGTCCAGGGCCATGTCGAAGCAGAAATCCATGGCTTTTCCCCCGATGCGGCCGGAGCGGAGAAGGCGTCGCCCGTCGACCGAGACGAGGGCGAGAAAAGCGTCGGAACCGCGTCCGTCGAGATCGCCCGGGTTGACGGTGGGGAAATCGCCCGAGGCCGTGGTCCCGGCGATATAGACGGTCCCGTCGGGCCCCAGGTCGATGCTTCCCGGTGAACGGAGGTTTTCGCAGCGGGTCCCCCCCAGGTACGAAGAAGCGAGGAGGGTCCCGTCGCCGGCGAACCGGGCCAGGAACGCGTCCCCGCGCCCGGCCTGAGCCGCCTGAAACGGCTCCAGGGTGGGAAAATCGGTGGAGATGGTCTTGCCGGTGACATAGATCGAACCGTCGGGGGCGAAAACGCAGTCCTGGACTTCGTCGATCCTCCGGCCGCCCAGGGCCGAGGAAAAAATGATCCGTCCGGAGGCGGGATCGAGGAGCGTGACGAACCCGTTCTTGGAGATCCGCCCCTCGTCGGATCCGAACCCGGACAGGCTGTTCAGGGTGGGAAAGTCGAGCGAAGCCGTGGCCCCGACCAGGCAGACCAGATTTCCGGGCCCGCGGGCGACTCCCAAGGCCCCGTCATCGGCGCTTCCGCCGATGACGCTCGAGAAATTCAACTCCGAGCCGGGGCCCGGGCCGGACGTGCATCCGGCCCAGGCCACAAGCGCGGCCCCCAGCAGCAGGGCTCCGGTTCTTCCCATCAGCCGGTCAGTAGCTCTTCCCGGTCATGGGGATGTCGCCGGGGGCGCCGATGTCGTAGCGCTCGGGGGAGGCGGGGTCGTAGATGAACCAGCGGCCGCGGCCCTGCCGGAAGATGGTGGGGTCGTTGCTGCCGTCCAGGAAGAAGTCGCCGGTGGCCGGGATGTCGGTGCCTCCGACCACGCCCCAGCGGACGAACCCGGCGCCGAAGATAAGCCAGCGGGCCAGGGAGGAGCGGTAGACGGTGAGGTCGGTGGTGCCGTCGCCGTCGTAGTCGCCGGGGACGGGGATGTCGCCGGAACCGGCAACCCCCCACTGGACCACCTGGGAGCGCAGATACCACTTCCCGTCCAGAGGCCGGTAGAGGGCGGCGTCGGCGCTGCCGTCGCCGTTATAGTCGCCGGGAACGGGGATGTCGCCGTCGGCGCCGCCGTACTGGAAGCTGGAGACGCCCAGCAGCCGCCACCAGCCGGTGGCGGGGGAGTAGACCGAGGGGTCGGTGGTGCCGTCGCCGTCGTAGTCGCCGGGAACGGGGATGTC
>Ga0116162_10000076_pt1 | contig 87292 bp, 74 predicted proteins | sample AD_UKC105_MetaG_FD_89875 | JGI IMG/M metagenome (GOLD analysis project Ga0116162, IMG submission 89875) | Active sludge microbial communities of municipal wastewater-treating anaerobic digesters from Hong Kong - AD_UKC105_MetaG | ecosystem: Engineered > Bioreactor > Anaerobic > Digestate...
CCCGCGCCGGGCGGCCCGGCGAAGGCGTATCCGCGCTTCCCTTTAATCAGTCCGGCGGCATGGATTATCGAGCCGCACTCGTGTATGAGCAGCCACTGGAAAATTACCTTCAGGGCATATTCGAGAACCGTGTCGTCGTTGACTGTTACCAGCTTTCCTTTTCTTTCAGCCAGATCGAGTTCGCAACTTATTCCCTGTATGTCGAAGCTGAGGCTCCCGGGGGTTCCTGATGTTGAAATGCCGGAACCCGGATTTACGCTTTCTGCAACCCGGTAGTCTATCGTGAGCGCGGGATTCGCTGGTTCGCCGGCGGCGCAGATACCTGAAAACCTTCCGGGCAGGTTGTCGCCGGGCGCTGAAATCAGCACATGAATGCCTGCGATTTCGAGATCGGTTTTCAGCATAATACCGCCTTTTCCGCATTGATATTCTGTAGGAAATATATAATGTTCGACCGATCAAGGCAAGGGTGCCACAAACCGGCATTAACGTCAATCTGTTGAAAGCGGATGTCGCGAAAAGATATAATCGGGTTCAAATGGAAAATTGCAATTCGACATCAGCCTCTCCTGTTGAAGGCCGGTTCACCCGTAAAACGGGTGTCCGGGTTGTTGCGCCGGCTGTGATTGTTCTGCTCGCGGTTTTTCTCCGGGTTTATGATCTGTCGCAGAATCCCAACGGGTTGCAGGTTGACGAGGCGTCCATTTCTTTTGTGGCGTATCTTGTTGCGGAAACAGGAATGGACGAAAGGGGCGAAAGGATGCCGCTGTATCCCCGGTCCACCTGGAATCCCAAGCACCCGGTGTATTTTTATCCCGCGCTGCTGTCGGTCCGCACGCTGGGGCTGAACGAGATTTCTGCGCGGCTGCCTTCGGTGGTTTTCGGAGTTGCGGCGGTGGCGGCCGTATATTTTCTTGCGCTGGAGCTGTTTTCGAGCGGCGCGGCGGCGCTTGTTGCGGCTTTCCTGCTCGCGGTTTCGCCGTGGCACGTGCATCTGAGCCGCTGGGGGATCGAGTGTCCCGCGCTTCCGACGGTTTTCACGCTGTCTGTTCTCTTTCTTTTAAAAGGAATAAAGGGCAGGAGCGTGTATCTGCTGCCGGGGTCGGTTTTCGCGGGCCTGACGTTCTACACGTATCCTGTCGCGCTGGTTTTCGTGCCGCTGTTCCTGTTGTGCGCGCTTTTGATTTTCAGGCGCGATATTGCGGGAAAGGCGGGCTGGGCGGCGGTTGCCGGGTTGATTATTCTATCCGCGTATCTCCCGATGTTTGCCGGGTTTTTCAGAACCACGGACCTGGACACGTATTTCTCCGACAGTTCGATATTCGGAGACAGGTTTCAGAACGATTCGCGTGAGTACTTCGAGGGCGGGGAGGGGGGGATCGCGGAGTTGCTTGCACGCAGTCCGCATCTCCGGTCGGCGGTGGCTTTCGTGTGGAACTACGCGGGCTATTTCAGCCCCGGGTTCCTTTTTCTGAAAGGTGATAATCTCACAGTGCGGCACGGCTCCGGCAGGTTCGGGGTCATGCATTATTTCTGTATTCCTTTTTTTATCATCGGGTTCCTGATGCTTTTCGTGCGGCCCGGCCCGTGCGGGCGTCTTCTGCTCTGCTGGCTGCTGCTGTTCCCGGTCGGCGCGTCGCTTATGGACTGGCCTTACCATCATGCGCTGAGGTCGGCGGTCGCGCTGCCGTGTCTTCAAATAGTGACAGCGCTCGGCGCGGTTGGATTCATCGAATGGCTTGTGGCAAAAAAGAGAAAAGTTGCGATTGTCACGCTGGCTGTCGTTTCCGTGGTGGTTGCGGCGAACCTGTTCGTTTATTTCAGGTATTATTTTGTCGAATACCCGGTTGTATCCGCCGAATCCTTTAATTATGGAATGCGGGAAGCGTTCGAGATCATGGAGAAGGAAAATTACGGGGCAAGGATAGTTACGGACAGGATACCTTATATTTATTCATATCTTTTCTTCTATGTTCCGCCGGACAGGGAGAGCGTTGTCCGCGATCCCGAAACCGGGTTTCTCGATGTGAAGGCAACAGCGCGGAACATCGGATACGAGATATGCGATGTGAGGGTATGCATGGAAACGTCATCGCATCCGGCGATTGTGGTTGCGCGGCCCGCGCAACTGCCGAAAGGGGTTTATGCGAGGCGTGCCGGGCCGGGGAGGTATTCACTTAAAGATTACAGGTATATAAAATACATGAACAATGAACCGATGTTACTGCTTTCGGTTGTGGATGATGTTGAAGATGGTAAGTGAGACACGGAACAGGTTGTTGAAGCTGGGGTTTGCGGCGGTGATATTCCTGTCTGTTTTTGCGTCTCTGGTTATGACGATGCGCGATGCCGGCATGGGCTGGGATGAGGGTAACGATGTGAGGATGGCGCGGGGAGCGGGCGCATGGATGGACCGGTTCTTTTTTGATGGACAGGGCGCATTAACGCGGGATGCGATCGAAAAAGGCTGGGGTTATGAATGGAAGCAGCACCCGGCGGTGACGCGGACGTATTATGCGTTGTTGTACCGGGTTTTCGGAGGGATGAAGGCAGAGCCGGCTTATCGGGACTGGTTTGCTTACAGGATATGTGCAGCGCTGCTGTTTGCGACAATGGCGGTTATGGTGTTTTATACCGGGGCAAAGAGACTCGGCTGCGCGCGAGCGGGGCTGGTGGCGGCTGTCGCGATTGTGTGCATGCCGAGAATGTTCGGCCATGCCCATTTCACTGAAACCGACACGATGCTTTGCGCGGTATATTTCGCCGCGGCGGTCGCTTTTCTGGCGGGGCTCGAAAAACCGTCGGGCAGTATCGCGTTCGGAGTGCTGGCGGGATTGCTCCCCGCCGTGAAGTTCACCGGTTTTTTTGCGCTCGTCCCGTTTTTTCTATACGGAGTGATTTTTGAAAGAGAGAAAATATTAAGAAATGCAGTGGCTGCCGTGTTGATCGCGCCGGCGGTGTTTGTCGCCGTTCAGCCTATGTACTGGCACCAGCCGTTCAGCGCATTTTATGAATACATATCGCATTTTGTGAACCCACAGGCGCAGTATTCGATCGTTACGCACTATCTGGGGCAGGATTACGCGAGAACCGCGCCGTGGCACTACCCGTTTATTATGGTTGCGGTGAGCGTGCCGCTGATCACGCTTGTGCCGGCTGTTGTCGGCGGTGCAGGAGCGATATTAAAAAGCGACAGCAGAAAATACATTGTATTTTTCATCATAAACGCGCTGTTTATCCTTTTTCTTTTCGCTCCCGGAAGGGTTGCGAAATATGACGGCGAGCGCCTGTTCATGATAGCTTTTCCTTTCATAGCGCTGCTTGCGGCGGCGGGCTTCGAGCTTGTTTTTAGAAGACTGCATCCTGTAATCGGATTGATAGGATTCATCATATATTCGATGCTTTCCGTCTCCTTCATAATGGAAACGAGGCCGTTTTACCTGAGTTATTACAACGAAATCGTGGGAGGGATAGAGGGGGCCGAAGAGAAGGGATTCGAGATCAGCTACTGGGGCGAAACATTCACCCCCGAGCTTGCTTCCGCGTTGAATGAAGAACTGCCCGGCGGGGCAAGGCTCGCGACTATTGGATATTTTACCGGCAATCTTAACCGGTTCCAGGAAATGGGATTGCTTAGGAGCGACATAAATATAGTGATATACGGACAGGAAGCGGATTTTCTGCTTCTTTTCAACAGGAGAGGTGTTCTGGACCGGAGATCGCGATATATTCTCGATAACCAGAAACCTGTCATTTCAATAGTTAAGGATGAAATAACATTTGCGGGTTTATACCTGCTCGAACCCGGCGTGCCGCTTATAGAAAAACGTTGAAAAATCCCGTTCAGTTATTAAATATATATTTAATAGATCGGAAAGGAGTCGTTTGATGGGAAAGAGAATATTACTTGCTGTCTTTATGGTTATAGGGCTGTGTACAACTGTTATTATGGCAGGGGAACAGGGCGAAAGGATTTTTGATCTTGGCGAGATCGTCATAACAGGAACAAAAACCGAGAGGATTATGGAAGATCTCCCGGTGCAGATGAGGGTTATCACAAGGGAACAGATAGAGAAGTCCGGTGTGCAGAAAGCGGCCGATCTTCTCAGGAACCTGGCGGGTGTTCATATTTCTGGTGGTGCTCCCGGTGCAGTTTCGTCGAGATCTACGGTTCTGCTCAGGGGATTGCCCTCGCAGTATTCACTGATACTTGTGGATGGTGACAGGTACAAGTCGGAGCACATGCACACGGGGAGCAATATAAACCTGATTCCGGTAGATATGATAGAGAGAATAGAGATTGTAGAGGGACCGGCTTCGTCTCTTTACGGCTCCGATGCGATAGGCGGGGTTATAAATATAATCACCCGGAAGGGGGCGTCCGAGTTGTCGTCGAGCGCGAGTGTTTCTGCGGGTAACAACGAGTCGCTGCGCGAGAGCGCGACATTCAGGTTCCCTATATGGAATATCAGAAATATGCTTAACTACACGAGGTCGGAATCGAACGGGGAAGACGCTAAATGGTATGAGCGCGAGAACTGGCTGTGGAACCTTTCGGTTAACCCGGAGCCGGACCAGACGCTCGATATCAAGCTCGATTATTATAAAGGTGATTGTTACAAGGGTGGTGGATACGACAAGAAAATGAATGCATCCGCGCAATACCGCTGGGACTGGAAAGATGATTCGTTTTTGACCCTGAGGCATACCGAGATGCAGTATCATAACTACAAGCCGGGCAACAATGATGCTTCGGCCACGAATATCCAGTACACGAAACCTATCGGCAGCAAAAATATTCTCACTGCCGGTTCCGAGTACAGGAAAGAAGACTACGAAAGGAACAGCACGCCAAGGCATTTTCAGGCAATAACAGGCGTTTTTGTCCAGGACGAACTGATAGCGAACGATAAGCTTTCGATGGCGGCGGCGATCAGATATGAGGATTACGACGACTTCGATTCGGAATTCACACCGAAACTTTCGATGATGTACGATCTTTCATCGACCACGAAGTTCAGAGCGTCGGTGGCCGAGGGGTATAAAGCGCCTTCGGTTATAGAGCTGTATGAACATCATTACAATCATGGATATTACGTGCGCGACGGCAACGCGAATCTTGTGCCTGAAGAATCGACGAGCTATTCGGTCGGGATCGAGAGACAGGTCTCGAAAAGGATGATGTGGAGGCTGTCGTACTATCACGATGATTTTGAAAATCTAATCACGGCGTTCGACACCGGGATGGTCTATTCGCAAACCGACGGCAACGATTACGCGGTCTGTCCCGTGGGCGACACCTGTGTCCCGATCAGGCAGAGACAGAACGTCGAGGATGCGTATACGCGGGGAATAACTTTCGAGATAAACTCGAAGCCGGTCGAGAGGGTTACGCTCGGGTTCGGGTATTCATATCTAAAGAGCCGCGATGAATCGACCGGCGAGCAGCTGGATTATACCCCGGAGAATTCGTTCAATGTTTCGCTGGGGTATGAAATCGGAAAATTCAGCTATAACCTCAGGGGAGAGGCGGTTTCCGACAGGGTTTTCAGGGACGGAGATCTCACCATCCAGGAAATGGATAACTACTTTGTCCTGGGCGGGAATGTTTCATACGCGATAAACTCGGATACGAGGGCGTACGTGACGGTCGAGAATATTTTCGATGAGAGCTACGACACGTTCGAGGAAGGCAGGAACTCGGGCACTTTCGGGCGTTATTACTATCTCGGGCTCGACAGGAAATTCTGATCATTAAGGTATGTTTAACCAAAAGAGGGGCTTCTCGCCCCTCTTTTTTTATGCCTGCAATTCTGGAAATAAATGAATCAATAAATCCGGCCTTTTTCAAGAGTTGAAATGAACTCGTTGTAGGTCACGGATGAGCCGTCCGGGAAAACGGATAATATCTCATAGGAATTGTCGTTTGTGTTGACGGTGATAAGAGTGCCGCCTTTGCGAACCCTGTCCGCGCCGTAACCGCCCATTGCGCGACCGTATTGAAGACGGATATTATCGAGCGTTCCGTAATAATCGTTGACATGATCGTGGCCGCAGAACATTGCTTTCACGAATCCTGCTCTGACGAATGCGGGGAGGGCTTCGCGGGAGCCGTCTTCGTGGCATACCTTTTCGAATTTCACGCCCGTGGCCAGCCCCTTATCGACGATGTCGTCGTACTGGGGGATCGGTATGTGGAAGAACAGGAAAGCCGGCGGGGGTGCCGGATAGAGCTTTTTGATCTTTTCCGCTTCACTGTTGAACCAGTCTATCTGTTCCTGCGCGAAACCGCCACGCGAGTTGTTCATGACGATCAGGTTCCACAGGGTTGTTTTTTTATCGGGAGATTTCACTTCTATGCGATAATTGCCGTCTGCGGCGGCGCCCCGATATAAGGAGTATGGGGCTTTTTCAAGTATTCTGTGGGTATGGCTGTAATTCGTGGATTCGTCATGATTGCCCCAGGCGAAAGCCCATGGGGTTTTGAACTTTGCGAATTCCTTGCAAAGCCATTTGCAGGTGTCGGCCCGCTCTTCGGATACATTGGCCCAGAAATCACCGGTGTTCATGATAATGTCCGGCTTGAATTTATCCACCATGGATTTTATGCCTTCGATTATCTCCGGTGAACCGAGATAGCCTTTAGCAATATAATGAGTGTGCAGATCTGTGACCTGGAGGATTTTAAAACTACCGGAGTTCGGCAGCATCAGTTCCGGGACGGTGACTTCAGCCCATTCCGGCGGGGGAGCCATGGACGCGAAAGTCTGTCCCGCGCCGAGCGGCAACATCGAGCAAAGCCCGATGCTGGCGGCTTTCGCTATGAATGTGCGTCTGGTAAGACTGAAAGAGTCTCCATTGATGTTTTCTTTATCCATGATGGAATCCCCCGAAGATAATATTGTTGATATAAGGTAATAAAGTCACAATATTTCATGACCTTTTAATTATATAGAGGTTCTGATCAAATGTTTGAGAATAATAATTATTTATTTTCCAGCCGTTTGATCTTATATTAAAAAAGCGGGCCGGTTGAAGTTGCGGAATATGGATAGCCCGGAAGAATCGGAGAGAGTGAGTTTCTGGGGGGGGGGAGTGAGAAATCGTGCCGCGAATGAATTATGCGAAAAAGACATGAAAGAACAGGGTGAAGACAGATGGGAGTCGAGCAGTTGCTGAAGGGATTCGGCGTCGTTTCCGGGATCAATGTGGCGTGGGGGGATATGGATGCGTTTCAGCACGTTAATAACGTGGTGTATTTCAGATATTTTGAAACGGCGCGAATAGATTACGGTGCGAAGATCGGGATAACGGATAAAATGGAGAGCGAGGGGATGGGGCCGATACTGGCATGGACGGACTGCAAGTATATCAGGCCGGTGACGTTCCCTGATGTGTTGCATGTGGGTGTGCGGGTTTCGAAACTCGAGGGCAGCGACATGTGGATGGAGTACATGGTTGTCAGCGAAAAGCAAAACAGGGTAGTCGCGACGGGAAACAGCCGGACGGTTTATTATGATTACAGGAACGCGGTTCGAGCGGATTACCCGGCGGAACTGCTGGAAAAGGTGGAAGAGGTCGAGGGAGGGAAGGTGGCCGGCGTGATTCCCGAATTCGGGAAATAAAAAAGGCGGTCGTTGGACCGCCGTAAGTTACATATAGTTTGTGGGCTTATTTATGAGCAGCGTGAGAATCCGCATATGCGGCATACAGCGCAGCCGCCTTCCTGCTCCATAACGCTTCCGCATTCCGGACATGAGCCGATGATATCCAGCTTGCTTGCAGATGCACGTTCGATTTTAAGTTCACCAGTTTCAATTTTAGAACCGTTTTGTTTCCATTTTGATGATCTTTCCAGAACTATGCCGAGCGCATCGGGACAGCTTGTGATCATGCCGCCGTTTTCCCATGCTGGCGAGTGGCAGCGAATGCCGCGCAGGTGCTTTGTGATCTGGTCCATTTTCACGCCGGACCTGAGGCAGAGTGAGATGAGGCGTGAGATGGCTTCCGATTGCGCGGCCGCACAACCGCCCGATTTTCCCATTGATGTAAATACCTCGCACAAACCGTGCGTGTCCTCGTTGACTGTCACATAAAGGTTACCGCAGCCTGTGGTTATCTTTTCAGTTCTGCCGTATGTTACAGAAGGCCTTTCACGTGGTTTCATGGCAACATCGGCAGCAGTAGCCTTTTCGGTAGTTGAGCCTGCTTTTGCAGAATCCGTTTTTACGCTGAGAACCTGGTCTTCACGGCTACCGTCGCGGTAGATAGTGATTCCCTTGCAGCCGGTGGCGTATGCAAGCCGGTAAACCTCTTCAACGTTTTCCTTTGTTGCCTCTGTTTTGAAATTGACCGTTTTGGAAACCGCGTTGTGCGTGTATTTCTGGAATGCCGACTGGATTTTGACATGCCACTCAGGAGTGATGTCGTGAGCGGTGACAAAAATTCTCTTGATGTCTTCCGGGATCTCTGCAAAACCCTGGATGGTTCCCTTATTGGCAATATCTTTCATTAGCCTGTCGGAATAGAAACCCCGGTCTGTAGCTATTTTGCGGAACAGCGGGTTGACCTCGATGAGTTCATCTTTGTCCATGACCGTGCGAACATAAGAAACAGCGAAAAGCGGCTCGACCCCGCTGGAACAGTTAGCGATAATTGAAATTGTTCCTGTCGGGGCGATTGTTGTAGTTGTTGCATTTCTTATCTCCGGTTGCCCGGGGATATCGTAGATACTGCCTTTGAAATTGGGGAACGCGCCGCGGCTTTCAGCCAGTTTCTTTGATTCTTCGATTGAAACTTTCTCTATGAAGGACATTACCTTCTCGGCACATTCCACGGCCTGTTCGCTGTTGTATGGGATGCCGAGCGTTATAAGCATATCGGCAAATCCCATGACCCCCAGCCCGATCTTTCGATTGGCTTTAGTCATCATGTCGATCTTATCGAGCGGGTAGCGGTTCATGTCTATAACATTGTCGAGAAAGTGTACTGAAGATCGGACAACTCTGCGAAGATGGTCGAAGTCGATTTCTCCGTTGTTCACCATGCGCGCGAGGTTGATTGATCCGAGGTTGCAGGATTCATAAGGAAGCAGCGGCTGTTCGCCACAGGGGTTGGTGCTCTCGATCTGTCCTACATGAGGGGTCGGGTTGGAAGCGTTCATCCTGTCGATGAAAATGATGCCGGGCTCTCCGTTGCGGTGTGCCATTTCAACGATTTTATTGAACACTGAGCGAGCATTGAGTTTGTCCCGTACCTCGCCTGTTCTCGGATCTTTAAGTTCGTAATCTTCGTCGGTGTCCACAGCTGTCATGAAACTGTCTGTTACTGCCACTGAGATGTTGAAATTGGTGAGCTTGTCGGTTTCACTTTTGCACGAGATGAACTGCATTATGTCCGGGTGATCGATGCGCAGGATTCCCATGTTTGCGCCGCGCCTGGTGCCGCCCTGTTTGATGATCTCGGTTGCGGAGTTGAAAACCTGCATGAACGAAACAGGGCCGCTTGATGCGCCGCGTGTTGTTCGGACGGCTGAGTTTTTGGGTCGCAGCCTCGAAAAACTGAAGCCTGTGCCACCCCCTGATTTATGAATCAGCGCGGTGTTTTTGACCGTCTCGAAAATGTCTTCCATGGAATCGTCCACGGGAAGCACGAAACATGCCGAGAGTTGCTGCAGATCGCGGCCCGCGTTCATGAGCGTCGGCGAGTTCGGAATGAACTCGAGCGATGCCATCAACTCATAGAATTCTTTCTCGCTGGCTGCAATGTCTGCTTTCGTGTACTGTTTATCTGCCGAAGCAATGTTCTTTGCGACACGCATGAACATATCCTCAGGTTTTTCGCATACCTTATTATTGTCATCCTTCTTCAAATAACGCCGTTCCAGAACTTTCATCGCATTGGGCGTGATTTCGGGTTTAGTTTTATTGTCCGTTACTTCTTTCGAAGTGTTTTTCCCTCTTTTGGGTTTTCTGCTTTCGTTTACCACAGGCGCGGTGTTTTCACAGGCCGGGTCTTCATAAGCTACTTTTTCAGCAGCGGCGCCGGCATTGTAAGAATACAAATCCCATTCCATCTGACATTCCTCTTTGTTATTCGTATTATGTCCGTCAAGGTTCACAACTAAAGAGAATTCTCAAGTGACAAGAACCGATCCATCTGGATTTGATTGGCTGGCTAATTCTCTGTTGTAAACACCGGATTTCTCCAGCTGGTTTCATCATATTTTCAGGCAGAATGAAAGTCAATAGGCTGGGTAAAATAAAAATACAACATGTAGTGTTCCGCAGAATAATTATCCACAATAAGTTGTGGAAAACGATATTCTGCAACCGGGTAAAATAAATTGATAAATCAAAGTATTTTAAACAAAAAAAGCGTAATTCTTCGATTATGGAACAACGCAGTTGAAAAAGAGATGTATTTTTTTGAGGATATGGTTAAAGGAGAATTAAGGGGTGTTGAAAAACGTGTGGAAAAAAAGTGGAACAGGGTTAGCCCGGATTTCTCACAGAGAAATCCGGAAAATCGCGATAACACCTATCCTGCTGCGTTGCGGCGTCGGTTCGGGATCGGTCACATACGCAACAGTATGCTCCCTCACCACTTCCTCGCCGTGCCTTGTATTACAGGCATTATCACGATTTTTAACCTGCACTGGTGAGAAATGCAGGTTAGCAAAAGAAGTGTTTAAAAAGTGTTACGGAATAGTGAGAGGAAAGTTAAAAAACAATGCAAAAACCGGTGAATCGTGTCGAAAAAATTGCATCTCCGGATTCGGAAAATAATCCTGTTTAAAGACTATTTGGGACATTCGTGTTTAATTGAAGGCAAAAATTCATTATGCTATAATCATGGGCGTCATGGATACGGAGGCTGTTGAAAAATGTTAACATAGATCGTTTGTCATCCTGAGCGTAGCGAAGGATCTCGCTTTTGGAGCTTATAATTGAGATTCTTCGGTTGCTACGCTTCCTCAGAATGACAGAGCGGGGATTTTTCAACAGCCTCATACGGCAGGAATATAAAAGCCGAGTAAGATGGATTGCCTGAAGGTCGAAAAAATAAATATTGAGAAAGAATACGATCGCCGGTTTCGGTAACTGGGGCCGACGCACATAAGAGGTGGAAAATGGCAGAAAAAGGAACACTGAGAGTTAAGACGGGTCTTGCGGAGATGCTGAAGGGTGGAGTGATAATGGATGTCACGACAGCGGAGCAGGCGGAGATAGCGCAGGAAGCGGGCGCGGTGGCGGTTATGGCGCTTGAGCGGGTGCCGGCGGATATCCGAAGGGATGGTGGAGTGGCAAGAATGGCCGATCCCGAAGTTATAATGGCGATAAAAGAGACCGTAAGTATCCCGGTGATGGCGAAAGCGAGAATTGGGCATTTTGCGGAAGCCCAGGTTCTCGAGGCGCTCGGGGTTGATTATATTGATGAGAGCGAGGTTCTTACCCCCGCTGATGAACAGAACCATATCGACAAGTTCAAGTTCACGGTGCCGTTCGTATGCGGAGCAAGGAATCTCGGCGAGGCGCTTCGCAGGATAGGAGAGGGCGCGGCTATGATCCGCACGAAGGGCGAAGCAGGATCGGGAAACATTGTTGAAGCGGTCCGGCACATGCGTTGCGTGATGGCCGACATGAGGCGTATCCACTCGATGCCCGAAGATGAATTGATGGCGGAAGCGAAGAACCTGGGTGCGCCGTATGAGCTGGTGAGATATGTGTGGGAAAACGGCAAGCTGCCGGTTCCTAACTTCGCTGCGGGCGGAATCGCGACCCCGGCGGATGCATCCCTGATGATGCAGCTTGGCGCCGAGGCGGTGTTTGTCGGATCGGGGATATTCAAGTCGAACGATCCTGCAGAAAGAGCGAAAGCTATTGTCGAGTCGACGACCCATTACAAAGATGCGAAAATTGTGGCCGATTGCTCACGCGGTTTGAAGGAAGCGATGAAAGGGCTGGACATCGCGACAATGGACGAAAAAGACAAGCTGCAGAATCGCGGTTGGTAAAGAAGGTGAACAATTGAGCAGGATTGGGGTACTTGCGCTTCAGGGAGATTTTGAGCTTCATCTGAAAATGCTTGATCGGATCGGGGCCGGCCCGACAGAGGTCAGGACGTCAAAACAGCTCGAAGAAGTGAACGGTCTCATTATTCCCGGCGGGGAGTCAACGACAGTCAGTAAGCTTCTTGTAAGATATGGGCTTGACAGGGAGATAACAAAACGGTTCAATGAGGGAACACTGGCGGTATACGGAACCTGCATGGGTTTGATACTGGTTTCAAAAGAGGTTGTGGATTATCCGGAACTCGTGCAGATGGGTTTCATAGATCTTAAAGTGATGAGGAATGCGTACGGCCCTCAGGTTGAAAGTTTTGAAGAAGAAGTAATGCTGGATTGCGGCAACGGCTCGGGGCCGTTTTCTTACAGGGCGGTATTCATAAGAGCTCCGCAGGTTTGTGAGACAGGGGAGAAAGTCAGGATACTTGCGCGTCACAACGGGATGCCGGTGTTGATGTCGCAGGGCAACTGTCTTGCCGGCAGTTTTCATCCCGAGCTTACGCAGGACGACAGGGTTCACAGGTATTTCAAGGAAAATTTCGTAGATTCGTTAAGTAAATAGAATTCGGAAAAGAATATGGATATCCAACTGGATAAACTCGGAAGAGACCGTGCCAAGCGCTCGGGAAAATCTTCACGGGCCGCATCGTCCCGTTCGGTTACTTCCGGTGGTCAGAAACCCGCTTTTGGAATCAGGCTGCTCGAAATACAAAGGGAAAGCCTGCGTGATGAACTTGACGGGCTTCTCGAACAGATAGATACACAGGCGCGAGAGATAGAAAAAAGCCTGACTTTTGAATCGCTGGCTTCTTATAAAGGAATGGTTCAGAGGTTTATAGGAATAGCAATAAATGAGCTTTATACGGTAGAGGAGAAATTAAGCGTGAGCCCGACCGGGAAAAAGAAGTCTCTTTTTCTCGTGAAGAAAATAGACGAAGAGCTTGAAAAGCTGACTGAGGAGTTCATGGGACGGCAGCGCAATCTGGTGGCTTTTCTATCAAGGCTTGACCAGATAAGAGGGCTGCTGCTCGATTTATACACATAAAATGCCTCTAAGAGACATAATAGGACAGGATGTCGCGGTACGTTCGATCATGGGCGCTTTGAAAACCCGGAGAGTTAACCATGCATTGATGTTTGTGGGGCCGGGCGGATGCGGCAAGAGAACAACGGCTCTCGCGCTGGCGCAGGCGGTGAACTGTGAACAGCCTGTCGGTGTGGATGCATGCGGTGAATGTGCTTCATGCAGGAGAACGGGCAGGGGCATAGATCTCGATGCCAGATTGTTCAAACCCACGCGGCTCGGATACCGCAAGGAAGAGGCGCAGGAAATTCGCAACGAAGCTTACATTACCCCGAACAGCGCGGGAAAAAAGTTTCTCATCCTGGATGAAGTAGACAATATGAAAGCAGAGGCTTCCAACCTGCTTCTGAAGATTATAGAGGAGCCGCCGGAAACGACTGTTTTCGTTCTTCTTACGGAAAACAAACATCTTGTTCTGCCTACGATAAAATCCCGCACTCTTTCCGTATCTTTCCGCCGTTTGAACCCGGATGAAATTTTAAAGGTGGCCGCCGGCGACGGCATCACGGAAAAAGAGGTAGAGTATCTTTATCCTATAGCTGGAGGCAATGCCGGGACGATTATCAGATTGAGCGAGGATCGGAACCTGAAAGATCTGTTCGATGATATCGGGGCGGAGCTTTTTGAAAGGTTGCTGGGTGTTGTGCCGGTATCTCCGTCGAGGCTCGCGGAAGAGATTATGGTTCTTTCGGACAGGCTCGATCTGAATGACGAGGAAGATACAGGCTCGGTTGCCCAGAGAAAATCGTTGATCGGTATTCTTGAAATCATGATGGTTATGCTGGAGCGGAGATACATGCCCGGAGGAAAGGGAGTGTTCCGGGAATCCGGAGGCGGGGCAGGCCCGCTGCATTTGAAGGGCGTGGCTCTGCTGGAAAAAATATTGGAATCGATAAAATCGATAAAAGGCGGGGCTCACACCCAGCTTACACTTGAAAACATGGCGATAGATTTCAGAAATATAGCGTCAGGGAAGGTCTCGGAGAGAGCAATATGAAATTACGATGCGTCGAAGTGAGATTTGATTATCTGAACAGGGCTTACATGTTTGAAAATGATGAACACGAGCTGAAGCTGGGCGATGTGGTGGTGGTGGAAACGGATTTCGGGCTGGACATCGGCAAGGTTATACATGAAATGGATGAGCGGGAAGTCAGCGAGGAAGAACTGCCGCTGAAGAAGATTTTAAGACCTGTTAATGATGAGGATATGGAGAAAATGATTTCCATGGAATCGAAACAGGAACAGGCGCTTGAGATTTGCGAAGAGGAAGTGGCGAATGCTCAGTTGGGAATGAAACTTGTCAATGCGCGGTACACTTTCGATGGATCGAAAGTAACGATTTGCTATACGGCTGACGGAAGGGTGGATTTCCGTGAACTGGTCAAGAAACTTGCGTCGAGGCTGAGAACAAGAATAGAGCTACGGCAGGTGGGGGTCAGGGATGAAGCAAGGCTGTTCGGCGGAATCGGGCCCTGCGGAAGAACTCTGTGTTGTGCGGGTTTCATGAAAGAATTCCAGTCGGTGTCGATAAAGATGGCAAAGGAACAGGGCCTGCCGCTTAACCCGATGAAGATATCGGGAATATGCGGGCGTTTGTTCTGCTGTCTCAAGCATGAATATGAATACTATCTCCAGATGAAAGAGCAACTCCCCGAAGTCGGGCATGAAATTAAGCAGGGAGATGTAAAGGGAAAGGTCATAACCGTCAACGTGTTGAAGCATTCGGTGGAAATTGTTACCAACGAGGGCGGAAGGCTGTGGGTGGAGTTGCCGGAACCGAAGTTTGATCCTACCAAGTGTCATGATGATGCGGTTCCCGCAGTAGATGAAGAACTGACATTGAACGGAAATGTCGAAGAATATTAATAAGGCGAACCGTTCAATAGAAGTCTTTTCTGACATAATTGGGTTGATCAAAAGTGAAAAAGTTGTGAAATCAAAATAAAAAACAAAGGATTATAATATATAGGGGCGGGAAAGAACGCTGATTGTTGTGTGAGTCATTCCCGGCATGAAGAAAAGACAGAAACAACAAAATGACAATAATCTCATAGTGGTTTGTGAAGTACGCTATTATAATGTGAGAAGCATGTTTTTGACAGGTAAGACGGCAAGGGTTAGCGGTAAGTAATATGGGAATGAAAAAAGTCCGCATATTTGATGCGGAACCAGGGATGATACTTGCGAAACCGGTGGTGGTTCTTCATTCAACCGGTCGGGAGCTCATGCGCCCGGGATTTATGCTTGAAAAGAAACACATAAAAAGGCTCGGCCAGTGGGGTATCGAGCACATTTTTATTGAAACATATGATGGCGATGAGGAAGACAACGGACTTTTCAGCGAATCGATAAGGTTCCTTGCGAAACAGACGTATGAAGATGCCATAACATCGCTAACAAGAATGGCTAAGAATCTTATATCGGACGAATCGTGCGAAGTAGGGCAGCTCACGAGGACGATATCGCAGATACTCGAAGTGATATCTCTCGAACAGGGGTTGCTGTCGCTGCTTTCGAAAATCAAAGAAACAGACGAGTATATTTATCAGCACAATGTAGATGTTTGCGTTACCGCTTTGATCCTCGGCAGGTCGATGGGGCTTGGGAATGAGGAGCTTCATAATCTTGGGAGCGCTTCACTACTGCACGATCTTGGTCTCACAGCATACAAGAGCCAGAAATGGGATAATTCTCTGTTGACAAAGACTCCCGCGAATATCCGTAAACATCCGATCCGAAGCAGCGATATGGCCAAGGATATACGGGGTATAAACAAAGAAATTCTCGACGCGATCGAGCAGCATCATGAGTTTCTCGACGGCTCAGGTTATCCGCGGGGACTCGCCGGAGATCAGATCAGCATGATGGCCCGTATTATAGCCGTAGCGGAAGCTTACAGCACCTTGATCTCTCCTTACGAGGAAGAAAACAGGGTGGATCCGCACCAGGCAATGGCCATGATACTGGATCCGGGATACAACAGGTTCGATCCTAAAGTGCTCAGGACGTTCATAAGCAATATGGCGGTGTATCCGGCGGGAACCTTCGTTCAGTTGAACAACGATATGAGGGCTGTTGTGATTTCGAGCAACAAGAACAATCCGCTGAGACCGAGGCTGCTTATTCTATATGAAAACGAGTCAAAGCCTGTGAAGCCGTTTCATGCTGATCTCATCGATGAAAGCTACAGAGATTGGTTTATTGAAAAAGTAATTTCTTCTTCGAATATCATGAAGTCAGTTGAACACCTGGTAAAGCTTTGAATTTTAGCATTTGCGCTGAAAAGACTTAATTCGGCGTGCCGGTGTGAATCAGATCATAACTGAAGTAATATAATATTTATTAGATCAATCACATGCCTGTAGAAAACAAAGACATATTTCTGAGTACCATACTGGACAGCATAGCCGAGGGCGTTTTCACTGTTGACCGGGAATGGCGCGTCACGTCGTTCAACCGTGCGGCGGAGGAAATAACGGGAATCCCCCGTGAACAGGCCATAGGGAGTCTTTGCAGAGAGGTTTTCAGATCGAATATCTGTGAAACCGAGTGCGCGCTGAGGCAGACGATCGAAACGGGCCGGCAGATCATTAACAGGCATATTTATATTGTTCGCGCAGACGGCGAAACAATCCCGATAAGCATAAGCACGGCGGTTTTGATGAATGAACAGGGCGAGTTGATAGGCGGCGTGGAGACATTCAGGGATCTTTCCGCTTTCGAAGAATTACGAAAACAGCTCAATAGTTCATATGCGCTGGGAGACATAGTAAGCAAGAATCATGAAATGCGGCGGCTCTTCGAAATACTTCCCGGGATAGCCGAAAGTGACAGCACGGTTCTTATAGAAGGTGAAAGCGGAACCGGAAAAGAACTTTTCGCGCGTTCGATTCACGATTTGAGCCTGAGGGCGGAGAAACCGATGGTAACGGTGAATTGCGGAGCGTTGCCGGATAACCTGCTCGAATCGGAACTTTTCGGTCATGTTAAAGGAGCGTTCACGGGCGCAACCCGCGACAGGAAAGGAAGGTTCGCTATAGCGGACGGCGGGACGATTTTTCTGGATGAGATCGGCGAGGTGTCACCTGCTTTGCAGGTGCGGCTGCTCCGGGTGCTTCAGGAGCATGAGTTCGAACCGCTCGGGTCCGAAAAACCTGTGAAGGTTGATATAAGAGTTATTGCCGCTACCAACCGAAATCTCGATGATATGGTGCAAAAAGGCGAGTTCCGGCAGGATTTGTACTACAGGATTAATGTGATGCAGCTTTTGATCCCGCCTCTCAGAGATAGAAAAGAAGACATTCCGTTGCTGGTGGATCATTTCATTCAGCGATTCAACCGGTTGAAAGAAAAAGATATCGCAGGAGTTTCAGATCGCGCGCTTCTGGTTCTGATGCGACATGATTACCCCGGAAATATTCGAGAGCTTGAAAATATAATTGAACATGCTTTTGTTATGTGCCGTGCCGGCCTGATAGAGCTTGAGCATCTTCCCCGTCAGCTTGTAGGCGAAATTCCCCCGGCAACTTTCTCGACAGGAGCGGTGTCTCTGGATGAAAATGAAGCGATGTTTTTGACGACAGCTCTCGAGCGGAACCAGTGGAATGTGGCTGCCACTTCAAAGGAACTTGGCTTGCACAGAACAACGCTGTGGAGAAAGATCAAAAAGTTCGGAATAGAAATACCGAAAAACGACAGGTAGGCTGCGGTATTGCAACCGCTCTTTTGTTTTAAGTAGCAGCAATGCAACGGCATTCCAGCACAGACGAAAATACAATTTAATTTGCTCAAAAAAAAGCCTTTTTATCAAGAGGTTTTTTATTTAGTTGCTATTTTCAATGGGTGTTGTGCAGTATGGCATAAGTATTGAGATATATATTAATGAGGTTTGGACAATGAAAATTGCTGTGCCGGTTTGTTCTGAGAGAGTTTCTCCGGTGTTCGACACGTGTGTTTCATTACTGGTGGTCGAGACGGATGAACAGAATAACATCTTGTTCAGGCAGATTTACAACATGAGCCCGATCTGCCGGGCGGCAAGGGCGCAATACCTGAGGGATCTGGGTGTGAATGCGCTGATATGCGGTGCGGTGAGCAGGCCTCTATATAATCATATCGCTTATTTGGGGATAGATGTGATTTCGTGTATTGCGGGAGATGTGGAGGAGGTCATCGGCGCATATCTTGCAGGCCGGTTGCCTGATCCCGCATTCATTATGCCAGGTGGGTTCGGCGGTGGGAGAATGGGCCGCGGCGGGCATGGCGGGCGAGGCAGGCCATTCGGCAATCAATGCAGGGGGCGCGGGCGTTTTTTTGAAAAATAAAGATAAAAAACCGGATTTTTGGAGGATTTGTTGAATGAAAATAGCTATATCGACCATGGGAAGTGAATTGAGCAGTGAAGTGGACGCGAGGTTCGGGCGTGCGAAGGCGTTTATGATTTATGACACGGATACGGACGAGTTCGAGATGATGGATAATGTTCAGAACCTGAACGCGCCGCAGGGAGCGGGAATACAGTCGGCGTCGAATGTTATCAACAGGGGCGTTGGAGCTGTGATAACAGGGCATATCGGGCCGAATGCTTTCAGGACTCTTTCCGCCGCAGAGATAGAGATCTATATCGAAGCTGCGGGGACGGTTCAGGAGATGCTGGAAAAGTATAAAGCCGGTGAACTCAAATCGGCTTCAGGCGCGGATAGACAGGGGCACTGGATGTAATAGTTATGTAATTGAAACAAAATGTTTATTGCTGAAGGAGGAATTAACATGCCGAGAGGAGATGGAACAGGGCCGACAGGACAGGGACCGTTTACAGGAAGAGGCGGTGGCGGCGGTGGCCGTGGCGGAATGGGCGGCGGCGGCGGCCGTGGAAGAAACGGCGGTTTTGCAATGGGGCCGTCGGGCGAGTGCATTTGCCCGAAATGTGGCAACAGGGTTGCTCACCAGAGAGGTGTTCCCTGCATTAATACGGCCTGCCCGAAATGCGGAACCATGATGTCAAGGGGATAATATTCACGAATCGGAGATAAATATGATTATAAGCATTGCGAGTGGCAAAGGCGGGACGGGAAAAACGACTTTTGCTACTAACCTCTCGCTGGCGGCTGCCGGGCGGGGTGACAGAGTTACGTTGATGGATTGCGATGTTGAGGAGCCTAATTCTCATATTTTTATAAAGCCCGAAATTACCGCAACCGAGAAGGTGCATGTGCAGTGCCCGATGGTAATAGAGGAAAAATGCACAGGCTGCGGCAAGTGCGGAGAGGTCTGCCAGTTCAGCGCAATTGTCGTTATCAATAAAAAGGTGCTGACATTTCCCGAGCTCTGCCATGCCTGCGGGGGATGTTTCGAGTTCTGTCCCGAGGGAGCGATTATGGAGCAGCCGCGCGAGGTTGGCGAGCTTCAGACCGGAAAGTCCCGAGGGGTTGACTTTGTGCATGGCAGACTGCGGGTGGGTGAAGCGATGTCTCCGCCTTTGATACGCGAGGTAAAAAAGAGGCTGGAGCCTGACGCGATAAATATTATCGATTCGCCGCCGGGGACGTCATGCCCGGTGATCGAGTCGATAAAGGGTTCCGATTTTGTTCTGCTCGTGACCGAGCCTACGCCTTTCGGGCTGAACGACTTGAAGCTCGCCGTGGAGATGGTCCGCACTCTGGGAATTCCGTTTGCGGTCGGCATAAACCGCAGCGATACCGGCAACAGCGGGGTTCTGGATTATTGCAGTGAAGAGTCGATTGATGTTTTTGTCGAGGTTCCTCACGACCGGAATGTTGCGGAAGCATATTCGCGTGGTGAGATTGCGTATGATGTTGTTCCAGAATATGCCGGCATATTCATCGAGTTGCTTGAAAAGATAGAAAAGGCGGGAAAGGCGGGCGCGGAACGATGAAGGAACTGGTTGTCATTAGCGGGAAAGGCGGGACGGGCAAAACAAGCATAGTTGCTTCTTTTGCGGCACTTGCGGGGAGCAGTGTGCTGGCGGATTGTGATGTCGATGCCGCAGACCTTCACCTGGTGTTGAAGCCCGATATAAAGCAGCGGGAGAATTTTTCCGGGGGCCGGGTTGCTTATATAGATCCTGATATATGCATGCATTGCGATCGTTGCAGGGAGCTTTGCAGGTTCGACGCGATATCCGAGGACCATGTGGTCGATACGGTTTCGTGCGAGGGTTGCGCGGTTTGCGCTTTTGCGTGTCCCGTAGAAGCCGCAGTTATGAAAGAGAGCATAAACGGCGAGTGGTTTATATCCGAGACGCGGCACGGGACCATGGTTCATGCGCGGCTCGGGATCGCGGAGGAGAATTCGGGCAAGCTGGTTACGCTGGTGCGGAATCAGGCCAAAAGAATCGCCGGAGAGAAGAATCTCGATATGATTATCGTGGATGGATCGCCGGGGATAGGCTGCCCGGTGATTGCTTCTGTTACAGGCGCGGATATGGTTCTTATTGTTACCGAGCCGACCCTTTCAGGGCTGCATGATCTTGAAAGGGTGGCTGATCTGGCGGATCATTTCGGGGCGAGGATCATGGTTTGCATTAACAAAGCGGATATCAACCCGGACATGGCTGACAGGATTGAAGCCATGTGCGTGGCGAGAAAAATACCGGTCCCGGCGCGGATAGAGTACAATACTGTCGTTACGGCTGCGCAGGTTGAGGGGCTGAGCGTGGTGGAGTTCGGCGATTCAAATGTTGCGAATCAGATCCGCGCGTTGTGGTCGGATGTTAAAAAACAGCTTGGTTGATAGATTATAACTTGAATATCCGGCAGGCTTTATCATATTCAATGGTGTTGACGTAAATCCTTAACAGGACTATAAAGGTTCATTTCAGTTGGAAAAAAACATGGCGCTTATAGGGCATATAAAAGAGAAGCTTAGAACTGTCGCTGATCCGGGAACAACGATGGACGTGATGAGCATGGGTATTATTAAAAACATAACAGTTGACGAGGAAACCGGAGTTGTTTCGCTTACTTTTGCGCCGAGCTCGCCGGTTTGCCCGATGGCTTTCCGGCTTGGGGCGGAGATAAAGTCGGCGGTGGACAGCGTAGAAGGTGTTTCTCGGACCGAGATAAAAGTTTTGAACTATAATCGCTCGGATGAACTTGAAAGAGTTCTGAGAGGAGAATAACGCATGGCGGCGGAAAACAGAAAGGGACGTGTTTTAGCTGTTTGTGCTTCGGAACGGAGGGGGACAGGGAAGAGAAGTATCGGTGAAGGTGAACTGATTGCGGGCTATGGTTTGAAGGGCGATGCGCATGCCGGCTCCGGGCCGAGGCAACTGGCGATTATCGAATTCGAGAAAGTGAGGGCGATTAACCGCGAGAAACAGCTTAATGCGGAGCCCGGCGATTTCGCTGAAAACATTGCCACTGAAGGGATCGAGTGGGACTCCGTGGCTGTCGGGACGAGGGCGAAAGTCGGTGATGCGGAGATAAAAATTATTGGCCGGGGGAAACCTGAACACGGTCCGGGCGATTACAGTTTCAGGGGCGAGGCGCTGCTTGCCGGGATTGGCATTTTTGCGGAAATCACGGTAGGTGGCAGCGTAAAAGAGGGCGATTCTGTAGAATTAATAGATTAATATCAGTTGTTGCTTCGACTGACTTGATAAACGGAAGGGGAAAATGTCTGACGAATCGAGATTTCTTGATCTTGTACCGGATCAAATAATGGAAGGGTACTCCAACAAGGCGCTGGACCATGCGCAGAACCCATGGAATTACGGAAGAATGGAGAATGCCACCTCGTATGCCAAAATAAAAGGCATCTGCGGGGATTCTATGGAAATATGGTTGCGAATCGAAGATAATATAGTTAAGGAGGCGCGATTCAATACCGACGGTTGTCTTTCCACCAAGGCCTGTGGGAGTATGATGACATGTCTTGTAAAAGAAATTGAAATTATGGACGCTCTGAGAATCTCGCCGACATCTCTGATTGAAGAATTGGGAGAAATACCGGAGACGCACTGCGCGATACTCACGGTCAGTACGCTTTACAGGGCTCTGGCGGAGTATTTACTTGAAACGGAAGGGCATGAACATTGACAGATAAGAAAACAGGAAAAACTGATAGATCGAAAATTGAAAAAGGAACTTCGACTAAATCGGTACACGAAGGAGAGATACACGGAAGTTTCGATGATTCTGTGACGACACCTGTATTTCTGACTTCTACGTATGTATTCAAAAACACGAAGGATATAAAGGAATTTACATCGGGCAGGAATAAAAGGTTTGAATACGGGCGATACGGAAACCCGACCCAGCAGGTAGCAGAAAAGAAGCTTGCAGGGATAGAAGGGGCGGAGTCGTGCCTGTTGTTCGACAGCGGGATGAGCGCGATCACGGCAACTCTTTTAACATATCTTGAAAAAGGGAAGCATGTAATTACTACGGATGATGCTTATAAAAAAACGCATATATTCTGCGAGGAATGGCTGCCCCGGTTCGGAATCGAAAGCACGATAGTAGAAATGGGCGATGATAAGGCGATGGAAGCCGCTGTCAGGGAAGAAACGGCGGTGATCATAACTGAGTCTCCAACGAATCCCTATCTGAACATAGCGGATTTCGGCAGCCTGGGCAGGATAAAGAAAAAGCATCCCGGGATCACGATTATTGTAGACAGCACTTTTGGTACTCCATATAATCAGAAGCCGCTGGAATACGGCGTGGATATAGTGATTCACAGCGTAACGAAATATCTCGGCGGGCATAACGATCTGATGGGCGGCGCGGTGCTCGCGAGTTCCGAGCAGATCGAGAAGGTTTCCGTGACACAGCAGACGATGGGCGGCATAATGGACCCGCACACGTGTTATCTGCTGATCAGGGGGCTTAAAACATTCGCGCTGAGGATGGAGCGGCAGAACAGTTCCGGGATGAAGCTCGCAAAGTTTCTTGAATCTCACGGTAAGGTTTCAAAAGTATATTATCCCGGGTTGAAGTCGCACAGGTATAACAGTGTGGCGCGAAAGCAGATGAAGGGATATGGCGGTGTTGTAACTTTCGAGATAGATTCGACTCTTGCCGGAGTGAACAGGTTTTTAAACAATCTAAGGGTCTGCCAGATCGGGCCGAGCCTTGGAGGGACGGAGACACTGGTAAGCCACCCGGCGAGCGTGTCTTATTATGATTATTCGAGAAAAGAGCGATACGCGCTGGGGATTACCGACGGGCTTATCAGGCTTGCGGTGGGCGTGGAAGACGCGGAAGATATAATAAATGATTTGGACATGGCACTTGCCGGGGTTTAACCTGCATTTCTCTGTGAGAAATCAGAGGTGATCCGATGACGGATTATTTTGACTACAACCGTGAAATGGCTGAGAAATATCACTCGTGGTATGAGACGGGAGAGAGCCGGAATATCGGGACCGAACAGAGAGAGATACTTGAAATTGCTCTGGAGGGGGCACGTGGCGGCAAACTGCTCGAGATAGGATGCGGGACATGCTATTTTTTATCCTGGCTTGTCGAGCGCGGTTTTGATGTTACGGGTCTGGATTCTTCGGCCGGGATGCTTGAGTTTGCAAAAAGCAGGTATGGAGATGATCTGAATTTACATTGCGGTGACGCAGCAGAAATGTCTTTCGAGGATAGATCCTTCGATGTATCGATGTTTTTGTCTTCGCTGGAATTTATTCACAATGTGGAAAAAACGCTGGCCGAGGCTGCGCGGGTGACGAAATCAAGCATTCTGTTCATGTTGTTGAATCCTGAACATCCTCTTAATATCAAGAGGATGAGAAAGGCAGGAGAGACCGGCGGCGTTTTCAGCGCCGCGGTGCTGAGAAGCCCGGAGGAATTGGAGAATGTTTTCAACGCTTCGGTGCCCGGGTCGTGGGACAGCGAGATTGTTATAGAGCCCTATGGGATAGAATATTACATGATGGAAATGATCAGGCGGCGTAAGTAAGCTGTAGATGATATTGAAAAACAACTCTGAAGATGTGAGGTGACGATAATGTCAGACGAAAAATGCGGAAGTTGTTCCGGGGGAAGTTGTCCGAGCGAGGGGCAGGGCGGTGCTCCGGGTGGGGAGTCGATGGAACAGGTTTACGAGCAGATTGCTATTGAGAAACAGTTGAGCAGAATTAAGAATAAAATAATTGTGTTCAGCGGTAAAGGCGGTGTAGGCAAAAGCACGGTTTCGGTTAATCTTGCGATGGCGCTGTCGCTGATGGGGAAAAAGGTCGGATTGCTGGATGTCGATTTTCATGGCCCGAGTATTCCGAAGATGCTTAATCTCGAAGGCGAAAGGCTGAAAAATGACGACCACGCGATATATCCGGCTGAGATAAGCGAGCTTTTCAAAGTCATGTCGATCGGGTTTCTGCTGAAGGACGAAAGCGACGCGGTTATATGGCGCGGGCCCCTGAAAATGGGCGCGATACGGCAGTTTATCCGGGATGTCGCATGGGGCGATCTCGATTATCTTATCATCGACTCGCCTCCGGGCACGGGCGATGAGCCGCTTTCCGTCGCGCAGGTTATCAACAAGATGACAGGAGCGGTAATAGTGACAACGCCGCAGGAGGTTTCGCTGAGTGATGTGCGCAAATCGATAAGCTTCTGCAGGAAACTCAATATGCCTGTTATCGGTGTCGTCGAAAACATGAGCGGGCTTGTTTGCCCGCATTGCGGAGACACTATAGATTTGTTCAAAACCGGCGGTGGCGAGAAAATGTCGGATGAGATGGGTGTGCCTTTCCTCGGCGCGATTCCGCTCGACCCGAAAATGGTTGAAGCCGGCGACGACGGGAAGCCGTTTGTATACCATTTCTCGAAAACCGCAACCGCGCAGGCAATTGAAAAAATTGTTGAACCGATTGTGGATTTCTGCGAGAAGGAGAGCGCATCCGAGCCGGTTGAAGACTCGAAGCAGGAACCCGCACGAAAGGATGATGGATCGATGAAATTTGCTGTTCCGGTAGCACAGGGAAAACTTTGCATGCATTTCGGGCATGCGGAAAAATTCGCGATTATTGATGTTGAGAACAACGAGATTAAAGGTATGGAATATATGACACCTCCGGCCCACGAGCCGGGTGTGCTCCCGAAGTGGCTGGGAGAGATGGGTGTGGATGCGATTATTGCGGGCGGCATGGGTTCGCGCGCGCAGGAGGTTTTTGCGGAGTACAATGTCAAGGTCGTGACTGGCGCGCAGGGCGTGGAGCCGGATGAGGCGGTCCGGCAGTATCTCGCGGGCACGCTTCAGCGCGGCGACAACATCTGCGACCATTGATCACGTAGATGCCGGAATATCAAAAAGGGGCGTGAAGCCCCTTTTTTTATGGATTCACGGGACCACGGTCCCGGCAGGCTCGGGCAGAAAGGCCTCCGGCGGCTCAAGGGGCGCTTTTGAAAAAGCGTCCCTTGAGAATCCCCGCAAAACTTTTCGAGCGAGAAGCGCTGAACGGTGCTTTCAGCACCGTTCAGCGCTTCTCTCGACTTTCACGGGCAATCTGTATGGAGCGTCGCACGCTGAAGTGAGCCTCTCACCTATGTCATTCCTTTCCTGCGAAGGAGGCTGTTGAAAAATACCCATTCTGTCATTCTGAGGAAGTGCAGCGACCGAAGAATCTCAATCATACGCTCCAAAAGCGAGATCCTTCGCTACGCTCAGGATGACAAATTCTCGAAGACACATTTTTTCAACAGCCTCGAAGGCAGGAATCCAATCCTTAAGTAAAAATACTTTTTAGTGTGCCATGTACAAAGCGTCGTTTTTTGTGCATGCAGAACCTTAATCCGGATTTCTCACAGAGAAATCCGGAAAATCGTGATAACACCTGTCCGCTGCGTTGCGGCATCGGTTCGGGCTCGGTTACATACCGCACAGTATGTTCCCTCGCCACTCCCTCGCTGCGCCTTCGAAAACAAAGGATTGGGGTCTCGGGAGGCCTCGCCCCGCCGGAAGATATTCTCCTCAGGAGAATCCGGCTTCACGATTTTTAACCTGCGCTGGTGAGAAATAAAGGTTAAGCCGGTAACTGATTTCGGATATGCAATCAGCCAGCGTTGTGATTCAAATCTATTTGCTTGATTTCTGTTCCATGCGCCTGAGTTTTGCGATAGATGATTGAAGACTTTTGTGGCTGTTCTCAAATCTGGTTCTGTTCTCTTCAATATATTTTTTGAGATTTTCGATTTTATCAACCATTTTTTGTCTTGTCTTATCTGTTTTGTCTTCCATACCTTCGAGGAGTTTATCACCGGCTGTAAGCTTCTCTCTAAAATCTTTAATATGCTGTTCCGCGGTTGAATGAATTCCCTTGAATTCCTGCCAGTTCGGGTCGAATTCACGTCTTTTCCTGGATAGTTCGCTTCTTTCGGCAAACTGTTCTTTTAATTCCTTGAACCTGCTGATCCCGGCTTCAAGAGTTTTAGCACGATCGAAATAATCTCTCGCTGAGTCAAAAATAGTATTTATGTTCTGTTGGCCTTTTTGGAATCGAGATTCTATTTCCAGGGCGTTTTCAAGCAGTTTATCAACCTGTCTCGCGGTCTGATTGGTATCTTTTTTATTTTTCTTTTTCCCGCCCGGCGATTGTTTCTTGTTTTTCTCCAGTCCATCAACCTGTTTTGCAAGTTGCTCGATCTGCTTTGCAGTTTTCTCAAGCTCCCCTATGGTTTTCTTTGCTTCTATTCCCAATTTTATTGCGTCCTGGAAAAGTTCCTTTCCGTTCTCGATCAGTTTGCGGGCATCATCCCGTTGTTTTTTTATCGTGTCTCTTAAAATCTCCATTCGTTTTTTAACAATTCCATCGGTGAACTTCTCCCAGCGTTTTCTTTTATCTGGATCGAATCTCTTCGCGTCGCCAAGCCGGCCTGCGCGCGCATTTATCTGCATCATCTTTTTGAGCCTTTGACGCTGCTGCCCACGGACAACCTCGACCTCTCCCTCTTCAACACCTATAACATCTTCGGTTTCGGGGTCTGATTCCACCCAGAAGGTTGTTCCCCGCACACCCGCATAGGCGTTCGGTGTTCGAACTTCGAACCTCTGTCCCGATTCAAGCTTTTTAAGATGAATCCATGTTTTGCCTCTTTCAACGTCCAGAACGGTGAGAGTTTCTTCCGGCTTTTTAAACTTGAATAATGAAAGATCATTTACCCTGATGATGCTGTTATCCGATAGTTGCAGTTCGACTCTTGATTCCGGGCCTGTTTTAACGCTTGAGCCGGGCGACAGCTCGATCTCTTCTTCCGCCGGTTGCCATTCACTGGAATCTGTTATTCTAAACTCTACGGAATTTCCCTCGATAACAGTTATGACGGCGGTGTTTACCGCAACTGATTCCTTTTCCGTATCTGCCTGTGAAAATGAGGAACATGAAACGATTAAAAAAATGATCATGGCAGGGAGAAAACGTTTCGTAAAAATCAATTTGTTAGAGTAGTTGCTATTCATAAACAAATCCTTGAAGCTAAAATTGCTTATCAGGCCTGCTTAAATCACGGCAGATAGTTATTAAAATTCTTTGTCCTGTTCTGCGGGAGCGTTGTGTTTAGAAAGTATTTAATCCCGGAGGACAATTTTATGTTGAAAAACTTTTTTTCCCTGTACATGCGCGGCAGAAGCAGCAGTATCCTGATGGGTAGCGGGATGCGGATATTAAGGAGTTTTTTAACGAGCCACTCGAAAGCGGGCGAAACGATCCCGATGTCGTACATGTAGTAAAGGTTCTCGAACATCCTGGAATGTTTTGATTTTATCTCCGGAGTAAGCAGCCTCGCGCCGTCTTTTTCATAGTTGACATCCAGCTCGCCCCTTTCGATCGCGCGCTCCGTAAGCCGGGTTCTCGGGATAGGTGAGAGGAAGAATATTCGCACATTGTTCGCCCTGATAAAGCGGTTCAGCCGCAGTGTAACAAAAGCGTCCTCGATCGACTCGTTGGGAAGCGCCAGCATATTGAAAGATGTAAAAAAGAGCCCGTGTTTTTTGATCAGTTCTGAGACGCGGACGATCTCGCGGTCGCGGTACGGCTTGTTGAGATGAACCATGCGAAGGTACTCCCGCCCGGTTTCGACTCCCATGGCGATGCCGTGGCATTTAGCCTTTTTCATCGCGGACAGCATCTCGTCGTCAACCGCATGCACCGCGGTGTTGCAGGTCCATGGGAAATTGAATCTTTCCGCGTATTTCTCGCAGAATTCTACGACCCACGGGTGATCGTCCGTAAAAAGATCGTCCGAAAAATGGATGCTGCCGATCGGGGCAATCCGCTGCATTTCCTCGATTTCCTCGATCATGCGGTCCACGGATTTGCGGCGCACGTAGTTTCCTTTGCCCCTGTAGGTTTTTCTGAACACTGCGTTGTAGCAGAAGCTGCATGCGTTCGGGCACCCGCGCCCGCTGGTGAATCTCTTGACGCTCATCTGTCGCATAAAGCCATATTTATAATATATTTCGCGGTCGGGCAGCGGCAGCGCATCGAGATCCTGCAGAAGCTCGCGCATGTCGTTGCGGATTATTTCACCGTCTCTTTTAAGAACCAGGTTGGGAATGTCGGAGTAGTCTTTTCCCGCCTCGATTCTCCCGGCAAGTTCAAGGATCGGATATTCCGCTTCGCCCATGCAGACAAGATCGACACCTGGTTCTTCTATCGCTTCGGGGAACAGCAGGGGGTAGGTTCCGCAGAAAACAATAGGGGCGTTCACGGTCTTTTTAACTTCTTCGGCTGTATCTATGGCAAGCTTTTCGCCCCAGATATCCATGGGCATGACAATCAGTCCGGGATCGGCTTTTCGCACCTTTTCAAAAAAATCCCGCTCGTTCTTTTTGAAAAAAAGTTCGCAGTCGTGCCCTTGTTGCTTCAGCAATCCCGACACGTCCGTCAGGGACAGCGATTCGTTGATTCCGTTATCCTGCAGAAAAACAACTTTCATAGAGGGATGATCCGCCTTTTAGCCATTCCGATAGCCATCTAAACCAGTCTAACTCATCAAAACCGTCAAGTCAAAAGAAGCCGTGAATTGGGCGGCTTGAATTGATCGATAATGATGAAAAAGAGACGTTTCTTGGGTTTATATTGATTATCAGAATAAACATAGAATAACTAAACGGGGTTTTCTGGATTCCTGCCGACTGCATGCAGAAATGGCGGCAGGCGCTTCGTGCCGTATTCCATATTATCTATGATATAGTGATTCTCAAAAATAAACTTGAATACATGCACAAAGGAAATAGCTTTGTGCATGGCACACTATCTTTGTATTTGTGATTTCTGATCGAGTTGTGAATCTGTTTTATTATGAGAATTACTATAAACAGTATGAATGTGACGAAGATCAATGGTGCCGTGTGATCAGGGTCACACGCATATCGCAAATGATTGTGCTAAAATTATTAGAGGCACTAAGGTAAATATAAGTCGGTCGGGATTAAGGGAACGATACAAATAATACAAGTTCCTTAATCCCTTTTTTTATGGAGAAAGAATATCGCAAAACCCGGAAACACAGGGATTGAATCAGTTTAACAGGCCCGTGAAACCGACTGCTTTACAGGGAATAAAGTTTTTCGCCGATCACGTAGACGTAGTTCTCGGCAAGAACTTCGATCGCTTTTTCGGTGTTGTCGACTCGAAGGATAAGAATCGCGTTATCCTGGTATCTTCTCAAAGAAGTATAAATGTACATGACATTGATACCCGCCTGAGCAAGAGGTTTTAGAACCGGGTTGAGCGCGCCGGGATGGTCCGGGCATTCTATTGCTATTACGTCTCTGGTCCAGATGTTGTAACCCTCCGCGATAAGAATCTGCTCGGCCTTTTCCGGATTATCCGCAATCATGCGCACAATGCATTTTTCGCTTGTTTCGCCGAGTGATAAACCGCCGATGTTGATTCCTTCTTTTCCGAGGTGATCGCTGACTCTGGCGAGCATTCCGGGTTTGTTGTCGAGAAGGATTGAAATTTGTTTAACAGTCTTGGACATGATGCATCTCCGATTATGTGTCCGCGGCGATGATGCCGCCGGTGAATTTTTTCAATTTCATATTAAGATTTCTTTTTGTCTTTGCCCGCAGTTTTATCGTCAATATTTTTAACATAGTTATATCCTGTTTCAATCGCTTTCACATTCGCATCCATAAGCTCTTTTCTTTTTTTGCCTGTTATTTCTCTCACGGTTTCGAGCAGGACATGGTAGCTCACGATGTCTGTAGCCGCGGCGAAAGCGCCGAGCATTACCATATTGGCGGACCGCATCGAGCCGAGATCTTCAGCGAGTTTGCTTCCCGGTACCCTGATTTCGGTAACATCGTCGCGCGCCAGTTGCAGGTCAACGAGAGATGAATTCACGAGAAAGACGCCCCCGGACTTAACCAGGTTCTGGAACTTCAGCAGCGAAGGGTTGTTCATCACGACAACGAAATCGGGAGAGGAAGATATCGGTGAAGCTATCTCCTCGGTCGATACCGAGACCGTGCAGTTCGCGGTGCCGCCCCTGACTTCCGCGCCATAGCTCGGGAGGTAGGTCACGTGTTTATCTTCATTCATTCCGGTTGTCGCAAGGCAGAACCCCATAAGCAGAACGCCCTGGCCGCCGAAGCCTGCAAATATCGTTTTAGCCAGCATTGTTTTCTTTTTCCTTGTCTTTGCGAGTGTCTTTGATGATTCCTATCGGGAAGTGTTTCGACATGACGTCGTCTATCCATTTCCATGATGCCGCCGGGCTGAGCTTCCAGTTGGTCGGGCAGGGCGACAGGACTTCAACGAGAGAAAATCCGGTTCCGTTCATCTGGGTTAAAAAAGCTTCGCGCAATGCTTTTTTCGTTCTGCGGATGCTTTTAACGGAATTTACAGCACAGCGTTCGAGATAGACCGCGCCTTCGAGCGATGCCAGAAGCTCACAGACTTTTATCGGGTAACCGTCTCTTTTCGAATCTCTGCCAAAAGGAGACGTAGTGGTTTTCATGCCAAGAAGACTTGTTGGCGCCATCTGCCCGCCGGTCATTCCGTAAACAGCGTTGTTGACTCCGATAACGGTGATGCATTCGCCCCTGTTGGCAGCGTGGACGAGCTCCGCGGTTCCTATCGCGGCAAGATCACCGTCGCCCTGGTATGAAAACACGATGCTGTCGGGAAGCGAGCGCTTGATTCCGGTTGCTACGGCAACCGCGCGGCCATGGGGTGCCTCCGTCATGTCAACATCGAAGTAATTGTAAGCCAGGACGGCGCAGCCCGCGGGGGGAACGCCGATCGCGCGGTCGGCTATGCCGAGTTCATCGATAACCTCGGACGCGAGTCGGTGAATCACGCTGTGACCGCAGCCCGGGCAGTAGTGATATGTGGCCTCTTTCATTGTCGGCGGTCGTGCCGGCCTTCGCTTTTTCATTTTTCTTTTTCTCTTTTCATTTTGTTGTAGGTTCTGGATATAACCCGGTACAGCTCTGCCGGTGTGGGAACAACGCCGCCGGGCCTTCCATATACGGAAACCTCTGCTTTTCCGTTTACGGCGAGCCGGACATCTTCCACCATCTGCCCGGTGCTCATTTCAAAGGACATGAAGTGATCGATGTGCCTTGTTCTTTCCAGGATTACATTTTCGGGGAACGGCCAGAGGCTGATCGGTCTTATGAGACCGACCTTCATGTTTTTCTCGATACATTTTTTGACTGCCGCTTTTGCAATTCTCGATGCTGTCCCGTATGCGACAACCGCCATCTCCGCGCCGTTCATGTAGAGCTCTTCGCATTTAACTTCGCGCTTGGAAATTTTCTGGTATTTTCTGTAGAGCCTCCAGTTTTGCTCTTCCTCGACATTCACGTCGAGCAACAGTGATCTGATCATCCTGCTCGGCCTGTCTTTTGCCCCGGTGAGCGTCCATGATTTTTCTGGAAGTTCTTCAGGCTCGACCGGTCTGTCTTTGAACACCACGGGTTCCATCATCTGTCCCATCATGCCGTCCGCGAGAATCAGTACCGGGGTTCTGTATTCGTCTGCGAGATCGAATGCTTTCCTTGTCAAGTCAAAAAGCTCCTGAACTGATGCGGGCGCGAGAACGATGGTCCTGTAGTCTCCATGCCCGCCGCCGCGCGTCGCCTGAAAGTAATCGCCCTGCGATGGCGCGATGTTGCCCAGCCCGGGCCCGCCGCGCATAACATTTACGATAACCGCCGGCAGTTCCATCGGCGCTATGAACGAGATGCCTTCCTGCTTGAGGCTTATTCCCGGCGACGACGAGGATGTCATCACGCGCGCGCCGGTGGTGGATGCTCCCATTACCATGTTGATGGCCGCGAGCTCGCTTTCGGACTGCAGGAAAACCCGCCCTGTCTCGGTCATTCTTCTTGCCATGTATTCAGTCAACTCGTTCTGCGGCGTGATCGGGTAGCCGAAGTAACATTTGCAGCCCGAGCGTATCGCGGCTTCTCCGATCGCCTCGGTTCCGCGCATTAATCGTTTATCACTTTTTTTCATCGTAAACCTCTATCGCCATATCGGGGCATACAAGCATGCAGGACTCGCAGCCCGAGCATGTTCCGTCCTTGACCGGGACAGCCGGGTAGTATCCTTTTGAATTAAGCTTATTCCCTATTTCGATCGATTTTTTAGGGCATACTTCGATGCAGAGGTAACAGCCTTTGCATTCTTCACTATCTATAATGATTTTTGGCATGACATTCTCCAGATGCTATAGACCCTTTTGCCGGGCACAAGGGGTAATTTTATTACCGTATATATCTTTTTTCAACCCAATGTGATTCTTCCCCGGATTTCTCAAAAAGAAATCCGGCAGATCGCGATAACACCTGTCCTGCTGCGTTGCGGCATCGGTTCGGGATCGGTTACATACCACACAGTATGCTTCCTCACCACTCACTCGCCGCGCCTTGTATTACAGGCATTATCACGATCTTTAGCCTGCACTGGTGAGAAATGCAGGCTATCCCTGTTCGTAACCGGATGAACGGCCCATCCGGGTTTGCATGAATCAGGCGGTTTTATTATTTGCCGCTACATAGTTATATAAATATATGAGTGCTTAAACAAGGAAAAGTCACATGTTTGGCAGGAGTTGATTTTTCGGAACCGGCGGCGGTGCCGGCGGGCGCAGGAGTGTTTCAAAGTCCGGCAGCAGTCTTTCAGCGTCACGTTCGGTTATGCTGGAGACCAGCCCGGTGCCCGAGAAAAAGATGTGTCGGTTACCCTTGCCGTCTGAAGACAGTATTTCGAGAATGTATTCCGTCGAGGTTAAAGCTCCGCTTCTGTCTTCGCTCTCGTATCCGAGACGCAGCTTTTTGCCTGACAGCCCGGCTGCTTTTCCGTCGATCTCTTCAAGCCTTGGTATTCTGTTAAAAGCCAGGTTTTCTATAAAGCCGGCGAATTCCGCCGCGCTTTTTTCGTCGAGCCGCGTTTCGCTTTTTTCCGAGAACGCGAACCATTCGTGGATTCTAACCCCCGTGTCGATCAATCGCTTCATATCCGGGTTCGAGGCGTCGAGAACCTTTTCTTTTCTCATGATGCCGCGAAAGGGTCCGAGCCAGCCGGGCTCGAACTCGATTCTCGCGAGCCGGGCGGAACCTGTCACGGCGCGAGGAATCACTCTCGGGTCGACGAGCGGCGGCAGGTTGTTTCTTGCCCCGAGCCGAGCGACCGGGTTCCCGTTTATGTGATAGATCTGCGGCTTGCCGTATATTCTAATGTAGGAGTCCGAGCGACCGTAGCCCGGTATCTCTTTTCCGCATTCTATTTCGAGCGCCGGAGTTTTGCCCCCTGAATAAAACCGGAAGCGGATGCCGTTGCCGTTGAAACCGTAATCCCGATCGACCGGCGTAACAATTTTTATCCCGTCTGAGTTCAGGACATCGCGGAGAATTCCATTGAGCTTTTCGCCGAGCGCGAAAGCGTTTCTGTACTGCGGCATGCGCCAGTTGTTATTATCCCTGACATACAGGACTTCGAGTTCTGATGCCGGAAACAGGATTCCGAGTGAGGATACATCTCCGGCATCCAGGTTTGATAGTTGTGAAAGAGAAACGGAATCGGAGTAACGAGGGTTGCTTTTTTTGTCAACAGCCATGAACACGGCTCTTGCGGACAGGATTGCCGCGAGAAGAATAATCAGCGCTGATGTCGTCTTTCTATTCATAACTGTTACTTTCTTTTCCTGGGTCTGAGCCGGGCTAAACCCGCCGCAATGAAAAGCAGGCAGGGAAGCGCGATCACCACAATCCTGAATTTAAGCGCCGCGCCTCCGCCGGGCCGGCTGAAGCCCTGCGCGAAATTTTCTTTCGAGAGCAGGGAAGCAATCTCGTCACCTGCCGCGAGTGCCGCCGCGGCCCTGAGTAAAAATGCTTCGTGGCTGAAACCCTCTTTTTTCAGGTAATTGTTTTTGAACATCTCCGAGCAGCCCGTCAGCAGCAGTTTTCCTTTTTTCCCTCTTTCGACGGAGCTGATTATCGGAACTTCGGATATTCGCGGCTCGGTTTCCCCGGTGATATTCACGCGCGGGAAATAGCCTTCGAGCAACACCGCGAGAGTCTTTTGCCCGACTTCTCCGGGAGTGAAGACGCTGTCGTCGAGGAACCCGCCGTTCCATTCATAATCCCAGGCGCCGGGGCTTGTTTCTATCAAAGGCTCAGAGGAAATACCCCTGGATGATAACGTTTTATTATTAATGCTGAACCAGTTTCCCCAGATGTACAGCAGATTGCCGAGCCTTTTCGTAATGGCCGATTCGGTGTTGAAATAAGGAGGAATGGCTTTAATGACAAAAGGTTTTGCTACAGCCTGCGATTCGTACTCGCGAGACGCCGATCGGTTTATCTGCATTTCCAGTTCGAGCCTGTCCTGCACATTGTCCATCAGTATTTCCCGCACAAGGCCGACGCCGAGTATTTCGAGATAGCCGTTCAGATCCATGAACTGTGGCTGGGGCCAGTACACCGTTTTGAAATTGCGACCACTGTACTGTCTCTGCTGTATATTAAAATGCTGCATAGCGACAAAAGCGTTTCCGCCTTTTTCAAGATAATTCCCGAGCGCGGCTCCCATGTCGAGTACCGGGCGGCGCGGCTGAAGCCAGATGAGCGCGTCGATGCCTTCGGGCAGAACCGGTTTCGCGGGGTTCACCTGCAAAACCTCGAAGCCGGAATCCAGAAGCGATTTCTTCGCCATGCTGTAGACATCGCCACCCACGGGGGCGGAAAGCTGTTTTTTGAAATAATCCTCGTATGCCTCGGCAGGCGAAAGGCGTGGAAGATCGGATGCGACCGCCACGCGAAATGGTCTGCCCCTGACTATGGATTTGATGGCAAGCGCCGCGCGGAATTCCAGCTCGTTCAAGCTTTCTTCGTCAATATTAACGATCCGGGATGCTTTTGGCCCTGAGAAAACAAGCGAGCACCAGGCACCGTGCGCCATTTCGTTTCCGCCGGATAATGATTTTGTTCTCGTTACACCGAGTGACTCGAGACGGATCAATTCGGATTCGTCGTCCGGGGCGGGTTTTGTCGTTTTGATTCTAAGTTTGCCGTTGCTGTTTCTTTTCATTTCGGACAGAAGCGCGGTTATGGAAGAGTACGCTTCTTTCAAGCTGTTCGGGACCGAGTGGGGATCGGATGCAATGAATTCGACTTCGATGCCCTGTTCTAAATTTTTCAGCAATGATATGGTGGGCTGTTGAAGGCTGTTGATATTGCCGCTTGTGAGATCGACGCGAATGCCTGATTGCAACGAGCTGATCAGGCCGATGGAAATAAGAGCGATCAGGAGCAAAGCCGCAATCGCTGAAAAGCGAAACAATTTATTCAGCCTGTGTTCCCGTGGAACCCCGAGCTTCAGAACGGCAAACACCGCGGCAAGAACCGGCAGCAGGAGCAAAATAATAAATATTGCTCTCCCGGCAGAAGCGCCGCCTGCTTCGGGTATTTGTTCCGGCAGCATTTTATCAATCCGTTTTGCGACGATTCTTTCACCCTTCAGGAAAGTCCGTTCAATGTTGCCGATGAATATTCTATGAGCGAAGCCTCGCCTGTTTATCGAATCGTCTCTGAAAATCGAAGCCGAACCGAACACGATCAGCCGGCCTTGCAACGGGTTTTCCGGTGTCAGCAATACCGCGAGCGGGATTTTGGATTCGATGACAGTTCTGTTGAAATCTGATTCTTTCAGCCTGACGCTGGAAAGAGGAATCGACCACGCATCTTCGGATGTTGTAACAATGTTGCGTGCGGAGTAACCGGCTTTTTTCAATGTCTTCGGGTTTAATTCAACCGGCGATGCGCCGAAGAAGGCGAGCGCTCCTCTCGATTGCGATGCGAAATTCCTGAAGTCGTGCGTCACCGGTGTGGTCCTTATATAAACCGGGACATAGATGGTTCTTGTTTCTCCGGAAGGCCCGCCGATTCTGAGGAATTCGCTTTTTTCGTCGAGCACGATTCTGTCATTGAAAGAAACGCCGAAATCTTTCAGCAGCGCGCCGGGTGACACGGGTCGCGGCACCGCATCGATATAAATGGAGCCATCGTCAGATTGGGTCATGCCGATATCATATTTGGAGCCGGCAACGAGGGCGGTTCCGCCTTCCGCGATGAATCTCCCTAAGGTCGCCCGGTGCATGTCGTCCGATGTTTGAGGCTCGAAAATAAAAGCGAAATCGACATCTGGAATATCCGGCTGCGTGTCGAAATCAAAACGGAGAACATCCGCTTTTTCGCCGAGCAGCTTTTCGAGTTCGCTGTAATTTCCGGGTGGGGAAATACCGATCCGGGGCCGGGCGGGCCGGGACATGTATTCCAAATGGCCGGCGATCAGTGATTCAAGATACGGCAGATGCTTTTCAGTGACGTGGTGAATCACCTCGTCCCTGTGTCCGCCCATTGAAATCACGATGGTGGACCACACGACATCTTCCGTCCGGCTGTCGGACCTGATTTTACCGATGTGGACAGGCGAAGCTTTTTTTTGAGCCGCTAGGCGTTGCAGACCCTCGTCGCGGGTAGGGTCAATTATTTCAAAGCCGAACTTTCCGCCGGATGCGTTCCTGATACGCTTCAGGACGGCGACGGTTTTGCTTTCTATGTGCTTTAGCTCCGGCGGTATTTTGCCGGCTTCGGTTACATAGTATGTGACAAGCACAGGTTCTTTAAGATTATTTATTGTTGCGGCGGTTTTGTCGTTAAGCTCGTGAGATTTACGCCGGCTTATGTCGGCCCCGCCCGGAAAGTATCTGTTCAGCAAATCCTGAGCGGAAAGCGCAACAGCGACCAGAAGCGCGGCAACGATAAAACAGCGAAGTGAGGATGGAAGTTTCAAACCCTGCTCCCGGAAATGTTGAGTACATTGAACCAGAGGAACAGAACAGCCATGGCCGCAAAATAAAAAATGTCTGAAACAGCAAGAACGCCTCCGGCAAGCGCGCAGTAATGAGGGATTGCCGAAAAGTAATCATAGAGAAAGCTGCCCGCCTGGAGCGCGGGAACAAGCCCATCGATAATTCCCGCTGTTGAATGGCTCCCGGTGACGACGAAAATAAAACAGAAGAAAGCGGAAATCACGAAAGCCACTATCTGGTTATCCGTTAAGCCGGACGTGAAGATGCCGATGGATATGAACATCGCGCCGATGAGCGCCGCAGCCACGTATCCTGAAATGAGGAGACCCGTATCCGGCGAGCCCAGCACGTACAGCATCGCGACGACGGGCAGCGAACTGCACAGCGTGAGCAGGTAGAAAAAATAAAGCGCGGCGAACTTTCCGAGCGAAAGCTGCGAGGTTTTAAGCGGAAGCGTGATTAGAAGCTCGAATGTCAGAATCCTTTTTTCTTCTGCCCAGATTTTCATCGTCAGGGCCGGGATAAAAACGGCGAGCAGCAGGGGCAGCAGGTCGAAATAAGGCGACATGTCGATCACGGCGCGGATGAAAAAATCGTTCATGAAAATCCCGACGGAAAGCAGCGAGAACGCGATGAAATAAATGTAGGCGATCGAGGAATCGAACATGGCGCCGAGTTCGCGTGCGCACACGATATGGACTCCCCTGATGAATCCTGTCGCGCCGGGATTCGCCTTTATTTCCGTTCCGGATTCGCTGTTCATTCTTCGTCTCCCGGAGATTTTCTAAGCAGTTCGGCCAGGACCGATTCGGTATCGATTCCGGCAGTTTTGAATGATTTCATGGAAAACAGGCCCGAATTCACGAGCGCTTCGAGTTCTTCCTCGAGTCCCGGTTGAGTTATCCCGATCACGGCTTCGATTGAGCCGTCGGGTTTTGTCGCTGATTCGATCAGATTCCCGCATTTCAGTTCGACCAGCGCATTTTTCGCAGCCGGCGTAAACTGATCAAGGCAGCATTCCGCCCACGGCGCGAATCCCGCTTTCAGAGCAAGTTCAAGATTTGTGCCCGCGGCGATAATTTTTCCGGCGTTTATGACCAGCATTCGGTCGCATACGGCGGTGACTTCCTGGATGATGTGTGTGCTGAAAAGAATCGCGCGGTTCGGTTTCAGGCTTTTGATGAAATCTCTCAGCGCAAGCACCTGGAGCGGGTCGAGCCCGTGCGTCGGCTCGTCGAGAAGCAGCACGCCGGGTTTGTGTATGAGCGCCATCGCGAGGGCGATTCTCCTGTGATATCCTTTGGAACACTGATATATTTTTTTGTAGAGCACGTCTTCGAGTCGGCATTTATCAACCACCCAGTCGAGATTTTCCGATATTTGCCCCGGGGACAGCCAGTGCGCTTTCGCTATGAATTTCAGAAATCGGTCTACGCGCATTCCTTCATAAAGGATGTTCGATTCGGGCATGTATCCAATGCGGTTTCGAACAGCGAGCGGGTTTTCGACGGCATCGAATCCATCAATGGATATCGAACCCGAATCGGGAACAAGATAAGTCGAAAGCATTCGAAGCGTTGTGCTTTTGCCCGCTCCGTTCGGGCCGGCGAAAGCAACTATTTCGCCCGGTTCAACATTGAAGCCGATGCTGTCGACCGCGCTATTTTTGCCGAAACTTTTGCTTAACTGCCAGACTTTTATCATGTATCTATCCAACGGTGAAATTTAGTAGCCGGTAAATATTATAACAGTCTTGAAAAATCATTATAGTAAATTATGTCTCAGATTTACATCAAGTCGTATAAAGGGTTATTATTAACAATCATGAAACAAATCGGAAATTTATATGTCGAATGAAATAATCGGATAAAAACGGGAGGTTTAAATGAAAGTCATCGCGGTAAACGGAAGCCCTCGAAAAAGGGGAAACACATACATGTCGTTAAGCAGGGTTTGCAGCGTACTTAAAGAAGAGGGAATAAGCTCCGAGATAATACAGCTTTCCGGCAAAAAAGCCCAGGGATGTACAGCGTGTTACAAATGTTTCAGCAGGGCCGACGGCAGATGCCATGGGAGGCGAGACGACCTGAATTCAGTGATAGAGCGGATGATGGCGGCGGATGGGATTCTGCTTGGGTCGCCGGTGTATTTCGGGTCTTTGACCCCGGAACTGAAAGCGCTCATCGACAGGGCCGGGCTGGTAACCCGAGCCAACGGACATCTGCTGAACAGGAAAGTCGGCGCAGCAGTAGCTGCAGTGAGAAGACAGGGCGCGTTGCAGACTTTCAACCAGATCAACCAGTTTTTCCTGATCAATAATATGATTGTTCCGGGTTCGTCATACTGGAATCTGGCGATAGGGCGGCAGCCCGGCGAAGTTGAAAACGACGAAGAAGGGATGTCCACTCTGGACACGCTCGGGAAGAATATGGCCTGGCTGATGAAAAAGATCGACCAGTGAAATAGAAGTGAAACAGACCGGTAGAAGGATGGGAACGAAGGCATATCGTCATGCGGCATACGGGCTTGCCCGGCGATTTTAATTCCTTTAAAGACTTCCCAATAATTATATATAACCTGTAGAATAGACAGGTGTGAAACCTTGTTTATAAGAAGTAAAAATGCTTAAAAGTAAGCTGAAACATAACGGAGGTTGTGAAATGTCCCGGCAGTCAAGACTGGCGATTGTCCTGCTGGCAATCGTCTCGATAGTGTTTTTTGCGGCAACAGCGCGGTCGCAGGAAAACGGCACTACTGAAGTAATGATCAAGAAGATAGATGTTACCGGAAACTTCGAAGTTCCGGACGAAGAAATACTGGGTGTGGTTATATCGAAGGAAAATGAGAATCTTTCGACGGAGAACCTGGAGGAAGATCTCCAGCGGATCTTCGATCTCGGATATTTCTCGGAGGATGTCAAGGCGAGTCTTTCGGAATATGAAGGTGGGGCCAAGATAACATTCAGGGTTGAAGAGAATCCGGTGATCAACGACATAATCTTCGAAGGAAACAACGATGTAAGCAACACGGAATTTCTGGATATGATCGCTACGAAGAAAAACAGTATCCTGAACAGCAATGACCTTAAAGCCGATATTGAAGCCATAGAGAAAAAATATCAGGACGACGGTTATATAGCGGCACGTGTTATTGACGCAAGAGTCGACGGGCAGGGCAATCTCCTTATCGTTGTGTCGGAAGGGACGATCCAGGATATAAAGATAGCCTACATACTCAGGGACAAGGTGAACACGGAAGAATTTGAAATTCTCGAGGACGGAAAGACAAAACCGTATGTAGTAACGCGGGAAATGAAGACCAAAGTCGGCGATACCTACAATGTAAATAAAATAGGAAAAGATCTGCAAAGAATATACAACCTTGGTTTTTTTGAAGATGTTCATACCCGGCTGGACCCGGGGAATCCGCCCGGCACGATTATTCTGGTGCTTGAGGTTGAAGAAGCGAAGACAGGGACGGCGGGGTTTGGAGCAGGTTACAGCTCGAATACCGGGTTGACAGGTTTTCTGACATTCACGGAAAGAAACCTCAAGGGCAAAGGCCGGAGAACGGAAGTGAAACTGGAATTCGGCGGGAAGCAGGACGACTATGAGCTTGGATATTTCGAACCATGGCTTGATAAAAAACAGACGAGCCTGGAAATGAATATATACAGCACATCGAGGGAAAACCTGACCTATGGACTGCTCGGGGTTGTCGATACTGATGATTACGAAGAACTGAGAACCGGTTTCGATATGACATTCGGTCGCCCGATATCCAATTACACCAGGGTGTTCACGGGGTTCAAGGCTGAAACCATTAATGTTGAGCCGGAAGATTATGACTATCTCGATGGAAAGTCGCGAAGCGTGACCGGCGCTATAAAAACGGACACGAGGGATTATATCTTCAATCCAACGGATGGGCGTTTTGATTCGGCGAGCCTGGAGCTTAACGGCGGGCCGATTATCGGCGGCGACTATGATTATGAAAAGCTGGTATTCGATTTCAGAAGGTACTACCCCGTCAGAAAAAAGCAGGTTCTTGCGGGGAGAATCAAAATCGGGCTTGGAAGGGGCGATATCCCGCAGTTCGACCTTTTTGACCTGGGCGGAGTAAACACGCTCAGGGGTTATGACGAGTACCAGTTCGCGGGAAGCAAGATGCTGCTTTACAATGCGGAATACAGGTTTATTCTTTCGGGTAATCTTTCCGCTGTTCTTTTTGCGGATGCCGGGAACACCTGGATGGACAAGGATGACATGAGCTTCTGGGTCGATGACGGACTTCACAGGGCGGTTGGCGTTGGTATAAGGCTGAAAATCGCCGCTCTCGGAATCGGGCCGATCAGGCTTGATTATGCTATTGCTGAAGGGCACGAGACCGAAATTCATTTCGGATTCGGCCACATGTTCTGATTCATATCAGAAGATTCTGCTGGTTGATAAATGAGAAAAATAATATTTTTTGTTGCAGTATTCGCAGTTCTGGTTTCATCCGTCACCATGGCGCAAACTTCTGCCCCTGCCATAGGAAAGATTTCGGTGCGGCTTAATTTTGCCGCTCCTGTCCCCGAGGTTCTGAGGCAGCGAATCAGCGAGAGCGTTGCAAAAGTCGGAGAAAAAGCGCTGATAGGTAAAAGCTTGAGAGAGGCCGAGGAATTGAAGCCTTCTCTCGAACAGGTAATGCGAAAGATTTTCAATGAAGTGATAAGTGGTTTCGAGGTTTTGAACCTCGAAGTCGGGATAGGCGAAAATACAGCCGTAGAACTTGATTTAAAGGGCAGAGAGCCCAGAGTAAGTTCGGTTGCGTTTGTGGTTTCCGACTCGTTGGGTGTTTCGCTGGAATGGAATAAAGTTTTCGGAAAAAAATTAAAGCCTCTGGAAAAACAGTTCCTGGACGCGCTGGGGTCAACCCCTGTCGAATCCGCGAGATGGAGCGAGCCGCTTGTTGTGGAACTGGCGGAAAAGATAATCTCTCAGCAAGCTTATTTCAAAGGATTCGAAGTAGCCGCGGAAGTTATCCTGCGCGAAGAGACGATAGTAAAAGTGGCTCTCAAGCCGGTTTCGGAAACCATTAAATATGTTTTTGTGAAAACAAGATCCACGACAATGCCTTCTCTTTTGCTCGAGAGGGTCAAGTTCGACCTTGCGGGCCATGCCGAGTTCATGCTGGGGCTGCCGGTGGAGTTCGCCAGAGAGAACGAAGATGAAATAATCAACTCTTTCAAGACGTATCTTGAAGACAACAGCCAGGCATCGAGGCTGAAGCTCAGGTTTAATTTCAAATCTGATATCCAGGAAAGAACACTGATAACTGTGCAGACCGAATCGTCGAGATTCAATTGTTTTCTCAGGGGCAAGCTGGGATTGGGCAAAGAGGAAAGAAATCCTGACATCGAGGGGCATCTCGGGCTGATCGTGCCGGGAAATTTTGAGTTGTTCGCAGAAGCAAATCTTCTGCCCGGCCCGATCGAGGGCGAGTTCGATCTCGGGCTTGGATATCACTTTGCAGATGTTTTTTATGCAGCTTTCGGGAGAAATTTTCTGGACAGCATAAATCGCATCTGGGTTGATTATTACATTACTGAAGATATCGTGCTATCCTGGGAGAAAAATGTTACTGAAATCGAAGATGAAGATACAGAGGGTAGCCTGACTTTTAAAGCTCATGATTTCTTCAGTATTTCGGTCGTATCGAATTTTCAGGAGGATACCTGGATAAGGTTCGATGTAAACCTTTAATTTCCAGTAGAACAACAATCAGGAGGAAGGGCTTTAATGAAGAAGTTAATAACAGCGGCATCACTGGTTTTGACAATAGCGTTTCTCGCGGCGGCGATTTTTTTGTACATGGGTTCGTCGGGAGCGGTAGCGCAGGGACAGTCGATTGGTTATGTCGATTCTGAATTGATTATTCAAAAATATCCTGTAGCAAGGGCAATTAACGATGAACTAGGAATGATGAGAGAGCAGAGCGAGCAGGAACTGCAGAGAAGCATCCAGGAGAGATTCGGTGACGGAGATATCAATGCTCTTCCCGAAGAGTCGCAGATTCTGGTGCAGAAGATGATCCAGGATGCGGATAAAAAATACCAGGAGCAGAGGGAGTCGCTCTGGCAGGAAAAATGGACCCCGATAGTGACCCGGATTAAAACGACGATAGGCCAGTTGAGCCAGGAGAAAGGCCTTGAGATCGTAATCGAAAAGGAAGCGGTCATTTATGGAGGACTGGACCTTACGGAAGAGGTTATAGAACGACTCGAAACGCAATGAATCGTTGGCTGATTCTGCTTTTACCGCTGATCGCCGGGATAGTTTTTTTCGCGGTGTATCTTCGAAAACCGATACCGGTGCGGGTTGTGCCCGGTTGTGTAAATGTTGAAGAGATATATAAGAATCAGCCGGATTATGAAATAATCCAGAACATAAGAAATGTCGGACAGAGAACAGCGGTGGGGCTTGCAGTTGATCATGTGGCCGGAACCCGGCTTTTCTTTTCCGATCTCGCTCGATCGGAATGGCGGCATACCACCGATACGTTGAAGCGCAGAAGCGATCATCTTGTAAGGCTATGGAGCGAAAGCACTTCATCACGGCTCAAAAGAAAATTCGAGATGATCAACAGAGAGATGGCATTGAAAGACACTGCCGATTTCGAGGAAGCGGGCAGCAGATTAAGAAGCACTTATAACAGAATCCAGATGCGAAAAGAGGATGATCCGTTTGTCGAAGAACGGTTTCTCCTTATGAACCTCAGGCTGAAATTGAGGGTTCTTACGCATGACGCTTTTGTTTTTCCGGAAGAAGATCTGAGAACGATACGGTCGAAAATCGATAGTATCCAGAGGATGCTTGACAACTATGACAAAAGCGTAGTCGGCGAATACCAGAGAGCTTATGACGATGCGACCAGGAAAATAAGGGATGAATATAAAGAATCTGTGGAAAAAAGAAAAAAAGAAGTGCAGGCGGAAAGCAGGGTAATGCTCGAAGAGGCAAACAGCATACTCGATCTCATTGTGGATGATCACGAAGTTGATATTAATGCGAGGTTAGAGGGAAGCTGGAATGAAAGAAAGGCGATGCTGGAGAAATTCAAGTTTCTGGACGTTTCGGGAAGTATCGTTTTTGAGGCCGGGAAAGTTGATGAGCTTGAAGAAGAAATAAAGAAAGAATTTGAACGAAGGATAAGAAGAAGGGCGGAAGCTGTTGCGGAGCGGAACGGTCTTTCCGTAATCATTGCGACGCCATATACGTATGCAGGGGTATGCGTGGATGTCACGCCTGAGTTCTGAATACCGGAGGTGGATTTAATGATAGAGCTTGGAGAATTTGCTGAAAAGATATCAGGGGCGCTGGAAGGCGATCCGGGCGTTCAGGTTCACAGCGTGTGTTCACTGGACGATATCAAAGAGGGTTGCGTTGTGTATATTGAGAAGGAACGCGATTCCGTTCTGCTCGAAAGCAGGAAACCCGCCGCGGTTATATGTGACGAAAAAACTATTATAGAAGGACAGAACATTATCCGGACGGAAAATCCCAAGCTCGCTTTTGCAAAGGCGCTGGAGATATTTTTCCCGCCGGAGCCGGTGGTGGCGGGAATTCATGAATCAGCGGTTGTGGCGGCAGATGCAGTTGTCGATCCCGGCGCGCAGGTGGGGCCCAACTGCACTGTCGATTCCGGCGCGGTTATCGGCTCGGGCACAATTCTCAGGGCTAATGTTTTTGTCGGAAAAAATGCGGTTGTAGGATCAGATTGTGTGCTGAACCCCAACGTATCCGTTCTCGATGCCTGTGAGATAGGAGATCGCGTGATACTGCACAGTGGAGTCGTGATCGGGGCAGACGGGTTCGGTTATGTTCTTGACGGCGGAAAGCATCGAAAGGTTCCACAGACCGGAAAAGTGATAATAGGGCCGGATGTTGAAATAGGGGCGAACTCCACCGTGGACAGGGCGACTCTGGGCGAAACCGTTGTGGGCGGTGGCACAAAGATCGACAATCTTGTGCAGGTGGGACATAACGACAGGATAGGGCGCAATTGCATACTCTGTGGTTGTGTCGGGCTTTCCGGCAGTTGCGAGCTTGGAGACGGCGTGGTTCTCGCGGGCCAGGTCGGCGTGTCCGACCATGTGAAAATAGGATCGGGCGCGATAGTGGGCGGCAAAGCAGGCGTGATCTCGGATATCCCCGAAGGCAAATTCTATTCAGGGTTCCCGGCCCGGCCACACAGAGAGACGATAAAAACATATTCGTTCCTGAAGAAGATACCCGAGCTTATGGAGCGGCTGGAAGCTATAGAAAAACAATTCGGCGGAGAATAATATTTTCTCTATGCCATATGGCAAAACAAAAAATCACGCTGTTGCTCTCCTCGTATTATTTTTGTTTATTGCAGTGCGGGCATGCGCGGGGCTGCTGACGGCGGATTGGGAGCCTTACGGCCCTGCCGGAGATGTTCCGGGCATGCTGTCGGTATCGGTAACCGGCGGGAATGTGAGCCGTGATTTGTTTGTTCCTCTCGCAGTAAAAGAAATCCGGAAAAATGCTTCAGTTCGTAATGGCGCGAAGCTCGAAATAAAAAAGCGTATTATTGCTCCGGACTATGTTCCAGCAGGGCGAAGCGATGGCATTCTGGCATGGGTGACAATAAAGGGGAGCGGGTTCAAAACGGTAGCCGGCCCGGTTCTGGTGCGTATAAACAACCTGGAGGCAAATGATCTTGGAGAAGCCGACAGGCTGTATGTCAGTAACAGTCCTGAATTGTTGACCTGCGGTGGCATATTGCTGGATGGCGCGATGCGGAAGCGGGAATCCGTGAGGTATCTTCTGCATCACAAAAACGGTATTGAAGAGAATATGAACCTTATTTTCAATATTGCCAACACGGGAAATATTAAAGCGAAACTTGTTCTTGTCGAGGGAGACCCCTCAAAAGGTGAAAGCGAAATGATCGTGGGGCATCTTCCGGCTGTGGAGTTTATGAAAAACAGCAGGGATTCGGTTGGCAGGATAATAGAGCTGGAACCGGGATCGCGGACCGCTATTCACAGGATAAAACTGAGGGCGGGAGAAATAATCAGCGGCGTGGGCGAGTTGCACATGATCGATGGTGAGCAGGTTGAGTTTGAGATCAAGGCGCTCGAACCTTCAGTGACGGAAGTGACCCGGAAAAACAACATCGGGAATTCAAACTCGATCCGCGGGCACGGGGTTTTCGGAAAACCGGTTGTCGAGATCGAAGAAGAATTTGTTATCGGAGGAAGGTGGAAATTCATCGGGATCGGTGATGATCCGCTTGAAAATCTCGACGACGGAAACACGGCATTGAAAGGCAATTATGGAGTAACTTATCATATAAGAGTGGCCGTGATAAACGATTCGGGGCGGGCGGAGAAGGCGCAACTGCATTTTTCGCCGGTTTCCGGGCCGGCGCGGGGGACGCTGATTGTGGATGGAGAATTGTTTAAACTCGGGGTTTGTAAACCTCCGCGAACAAGGAAGGTCAAAGCGTTCTGGGTCGGGCCGTACGAAAAAAAGATGATAGATGTGATGATAATGCCCGAATCGGGTTCATTCTACCCGGTAAGACTGGTATTTATGGCGAGGAAAATTTAATGAAACAGACTACAATCGCCCGATCGGCGTCGTTCAGGGGGATCGGGTTGCATACCGGACGCGAAGTGAGCATGAGGATAGAGCCGTCGGAAGCCGGTACCGGCATTTTTTTTGAATATAGCGGCGCACAAATCCGCGCTTCGATCGAAAACGCGGTTGTTTCACCCAGGAACACGGAATTGAAGTCGGGCGATGTAACACTTTTTACGGTGGAGCATGTGCTGGCGGCGCTGTTCGGGATGGGTGTCGATAATGCGCGGGTGGTGCTGGATGCGCCTGAACCGCCGGTTCTCGACGGCAGTGCGCTGGGGTTCGCAACTGTGATCAAAGAATCCGGCATAGTTTCGCTGGAATCGGAATTAAACCGTGTACCTGTCGAAAAACCGTTGATTTTTTCCGAAAACGGGGCAACGATCCTTTTTTTGCCCTCGGATGTTCTTAAAATGACGTATTTTCTTGACCATCCGCACGAAATGATAGGCAGGCAGAGTGCTGATTATGTTCATTCGGAATCAATGTTTCTTGATCGGATTGCGCCGGCAAGAACATTCGGCCTCATCGAGGAAGTCGAGGCGCTGCATAATGCGGGGCTTGCTCTGGGCGGATCGCTTGAAAATGCCGTGGTTGTTTACCCGGATAGATATTCTTCGGAGCTGCGGTTTGAAAATGAATTTGCGCGGCATAAATTGCTGGATATGATAGGTGATATGTCGCTTATGGGGAGAGGATTTTCGGCTCATTGCGTCGGGATAAAAAGCGGTCACGCATCTAACATAAAGAGCCTGAAGACGGTTTTCGGGCAAAAAAAGCATTAAAAAATCGGAAAACACATATTTTTTCCAGCGGACGGGGTTCAAATAAGCCTTATTTAATAAGGGGTTTTAAAACGACAGTCAGGAATGGCCGCATTTTGTTAAAATTAATCAAAAAATAGACATTAAGCAGGAATGAGTTGGCGATAGTTCGTTATTGTCGTTGATCCTTCTATTACATCGTTAATTCTCAATTATATATATAAATTATATAAAGGATACTATAGAAATTTGAATGCGCGTGCGCGCGCGGGTTTTGCGTAGTGATAGATAAGACAGCAATAGTGAATTCAGGGGCCGAACTGGCAGAAGATGTGAAGGTCGGCCCGTATGCGATAATCGAGAGCGGAGTCGAAATCGGAGCGGGGACTGAGGTTCACGCGCATGCGGTGGTTCGCGAAGGCACCAGGCTCGGAAAGAACTGCAGGGTTCATTCAGGCGCGGTGCTGGGCGGAGAGCCGCAGGATGTGAAGTTCGGCGGAGAGGAAAGTTTCCTTATAATCGGAGACGGCACGATCCTGAGAGAAGGGTTCACGGCGCATCGCGGGAGCGGTGAGCAGTCGGAAACCCGGATCGGATCGGGATGCATGCTGATGGCCACGGCGCATGTCGGGCATAACTGCGTTGTGGGCAACGGTGTTGTGATGGCGAACGCGGTGAACCTGGGCGGATTCGTGCAGGTCGGCGACAGGGCGTTTGTCGGAGGATTGACGGGTGTTCATCAGTTCACGAGGATCGGCGCGTTCGTGATGGTCGGCGGCGGCTCGGTTGTTCTTGAAGACATACCGCCGTATATGCTCGTGACGGGTGGCTACAGGCCGCCGGTTTGCGGGCTGAACCGTATAGGCCTGATGCGGGCGGGATTCGACCAGGACACCCGCAGGGCGATGCACAAAGCATACCGGCTGCTGTACAAATCCGGGCTCAGTGTATCGGAGGCCGTTGAGAGAATTAAAACAGATTTACAGGATATAGAAGAAATCGGAATTCTGATCGATTTCCTCGAATCGAAAAGCGACAGAGGCATTTGCCGTGGTAGAGAGGACTAATAAAGTTCAAAGGGAGTTGCTATGAGAATCGGTGTAATCGGCGTTGGTAAAATGGGATTTAACCACGTCAAGATATTCAGCCAGATGAAAGATGTGGACCTTATAGGTATCGCGGACGTTAACGATAAACAGGTGAGGGATGTGGCCGCAGAGTTTGGAACCCGGCCTTTTGTGAATTATAGGGATCTGCTCGCGATGCAGCCCGACGCTGTAAGTATTGTTGTTCCCACGACGCTGCACAAGCAGGTGGCGGAGGATTCGTTGAAAGCGGGTTGTCATGTTCTCGTTGAAAAACCGATAGCGGCAACGATATCCGAGGGCAAGGAAATGATTGCTCTCGCGCAGAAGCTGAACCGCAAATTGCTTGTCGGGCACGTCGAGAGATTCAACCCGGCTGTTTCGATATTGAAAGAACTTGTAGACGAGGGTGTTCTGGGCGGGATCGTTTCGATTTCATCGAAGAGGGTCGGCCCGTACTGCCCGAGAATAAGCGACTGCGGGATAATTCTGGACCTGTCGCCGCATGATATAGACATAATTTCTTATCTATACAATGACAGGGTGCGTGAAGTGTATGCGGTTGCCGGAAAGACATTCCATTCACAGGAAGACCACGCGACTCTTATGCTTAAGTTCAGGCGTGGAACGGCAGGCGTAATTGAAACAAGCTGGCTGCCGCCTCACAGGGTTCGCATGCTGAACGTGGTTGGAGATTCGGGTGTTGCGACGCTTGATTTTATTGATCAGAAGGTTGTTGTTTACGATAAAAACTGGGCGCGCGAGGCGAATGTGAACCGGAAAGAGCCGCTGCGGAACGAACTGCGCTATTTCGTAAAGCTCATAACCAACGGCGAACAGCCGCATGTCAGCGGCGAGGACAGTCTTCACGCGCTGTCGGTCGCGCTTACGGCGATTGAATCATACAAGAGCGGAAGAGTGCTCAGGGTTCCGCTGCCGAATGTTGCGGAAACGGCGGATTCGAGGGTTTCAAATCTAAGGGTTATATCAAGCGATTAACAGGCAGTTACGGTAATAAATTGAAACTCAAAAAAACAGGGTCCGGTGTGAAGCCGCGACCCATTTGTTTTTCAGGAGGAAGAAAATCAACGCAATGAGCCGAAGGGCGTGGCGTTGGTATGCGATGGCGAAGAAGAAGATATTCATAACGGCGGGCGAAGTTTCCGGCGATGTCAACGCATCGCATCTGGTTCGCGCCGTTAAAGATATCGACCCGGACATTGAATTCGCGGGAATCGGCGGCAGGCATCTGCGCGAGGCCGGCGTTAGGCTCCTCGCCGACAGTTCGACATGGGGCAGCATCGGTTTTCTTGAAGGTGTTGTTAAAGGGTTTGTCATATTGCCGGTGGCGAGAAGGCTTGCGGCGATGTTCGAGCAGGAAAAACCGGATCTTTATGTTCCGGTTGATTACAGATTTTTCAGTATGCGCGGCGCGCGGATAGCAAAATCGAGAGGGATTCCGGTCGTGTATTATTTTTCGCCGGTGAGCTGGTTCGGAAGTGGCGGGAAAAGATTCGAAGAGCTTGCGGCGACCATAGATCTTTCTCTTGTCGCGCTTCCGCTTTCGCTGGATCAGTACCGGGAGGCGGGTGTCAATTTCCAGTACATCGGGCATCCGCTTGTCGACGCGGTCAAGCCTTCGATGACCCGGGAAGAGGCGCTGCGGTTTTTCGGGCTTGAGGGAGATGGGCCGGTGATTGGTTTTATGCCGGGGAGCAGGGGTCAGGAAATAAAAAGGCTTATGCCGGTGTTTGCGCGGGCCGCGCGGATTATTCAAAAGGAATCTGTGGGTGCGCGGTTTATCGCTTTCAGGGCGATCGAACAGTATGACTTTCTGATAAAAAAATGTATCGGAGATGCGCCGGTGTCTGTCGCGCACGAAAAAGTTTACGATTTTATGAATGTGTGCGATGTCCTTGCGCTGTGTTCGGGGACAGCCACCCACGAGGCGGCTATACTGGGGAAACCGATGGTGGTGTGTTACAAAATCAATCCGGTTACGGGATGGATCGTTCGAAAGACCGTTAATCCGCCGATGATCGGGCTGCCGAACATAATCGGGCGGGAATTTGTCGTGCCGGAGCTCGTGCAGGAAGCATGCACTCCTGAAAGCGTGGCGGACGAAACAGTAAAGTTGCTTAAAGAGGAAGACATCAGGACAAAAACAATTGAAAAGCTTGGGATTGTCAGGGACAGGCTTGGGAAGCCGGGCGTGCTGGAACGGGCCGCAAAGCTGGTTGTGGAAGCGGTTCACGGCGACCTTTCGATAGAAGAGGATTAGCTGCTGATGGAAGAAATTCTGCTTACGAAGAAAGAAAAGATAACCGAATCTTCAAAGAAAGCGGGGATAAGGCTTCTCGGTGCCGTATGGAAACATAAATGGCTTGTTGTCACGGGTATAATATGCGCCATTGTATCCACGCTGATGTTCGGCACGGTTCCGCTTTTTGTTAAATACATAATCGATTCGATTGTCGAGGGCAACCTTGACAGGGTAACAATCATCGTATTCCTGATAGTGATAGTTTTTGCGGTAAGATGGGTCATCGCCTTTCTCAACATGTATTTCATAACGCTCGGCGGAATGAGGCTGGTGGAGGATTTGCGAAACCAGGCATACGCGAGGCTGCTCCAGATGTCGTTCGGCTATTTCCAGAAAAGGCAGTCCGGCGAGATCATGTCGCGGCTGGCGATGGATACCGGTGTTGTCCAGATGTTCGTCACTTCGGGTATCAGCGAGATTGTCAGGATACCGATCGGGATAGTCGTTTCGCTCGCGATAGTGATTGTGCTGAGCGCGAAGCTCACGCTGCTGGCTCTGCTCCTTATGCCGGCTATCGTTATCATCATAAGGATCGGCGGCGAGAGAATGAAGAAGGTGAGCCTTCTGCTGCAACAGCGGATTGCCACTTTCAACGCGCTTATGTTCGAGCTTTTCAATCTTGTTAACGTAGTGAAAATGTTCTCGATGGAGAGGCACGAAGAAAAGCGTTTCAGCATGGAGAACCGGCTGGTTGTTGACGACACGATGAAGCAGGTCAAGGTCCGTTCGAGCTACAGCCCGATGGTTGAATTTCTCGGCGCATGCTGCATGGCATTGATATTCTGGATCGGGGCGCGGGCGGTTGTTAACCAGGTTCCGGATTTCATTACCGGGAGAATATTGACGATAGGTGACGTTTCCGCGCTGTTTCTGGGGCTGCAACAGCTTTTTACCCAGGTTAACCGCATAAACCATGTGAACCTGACGATGCAGCACGCTTTCGCCGCGGCGGAGAGAACGTATCATATAATAGACATGGAGCCGGACATCCAGGACAAGCCCGATGCGATCGAGATTCCAGAGATCAAGGGAAACATAGAAATCAGCAATGTTTGTTTTGAATACAATGAAGGTGAACGTGTTCTGAACGGCGTCAGCCTGAAGATCGAGCCGGGCATGGTGGTGGCGCTTGTCGGCTCGAGCGGATCGGGAAAAAGCACGCTGGTCAATTTGATCCCGAGATTCTACGATGTCACTTCGGGTTCAATAAAGATAGAGGGGATAGATATCCGCGACGCGAAAATCAGTTCGTTCAGGGATCAGATAGGAATAGTGCCGCAGGACACATTGCTGTTCCGCAACACTGTTAAAGCGAATATCGCGTATGGTAAGGCAGGAGCTACTGATGAGGAGTTGTTCGAAGCCGCTGAAGCCGCTTACGCGAACGAATTCATCAAAGACATGCCGCAGGGATACGACACGATGGTCGGCGAGCGGGGCGCGACGCTCAGCGGGGGGCAGCGTCAGCGGGTCGCGATCGCGAGGGCGATCCTGAAGGATCCGAGGATTCTTATTCTCGATGAAGCAACGTCGAACGTCGATAACGTTTCGGAGAAATATATACAGGCCGCGCTTGAGAAGCTGATGAGAACGCGGACCACGATAGTCGTCGCTCACAGGCTTTCGACGATACGCAACGCGGACCTGATAGCGGTTCTGGACAGGGGGCAGATAGTGGAGCGCGGAAAGCATGAAGAGCTTTACGAGCTGGGCGGGGTATACAGGAAGCTTTATGACCTGACGCTTGAATCTGAAAGGTCTCAGGATCTGAACGGAGAGAAATTGACATGAGCGAAAAAATAGCGATAGGAATAATTCCCGCCAGGTATGAAGCGACGAGATTCCCGGGGAAGCCGCTTTTCCCCATCGCGGGGAAGCCGCTGATTCAGCATGTTTATGAACAGGTGCTGAAAGCGGACAAGCTCGACCGCGCGATCGTTGCGACGGACGATGAAAGGATATACGAGGTCGTCGAGTCGTTCGGCGGGCGGGTCGTGATGACGCGCAGGGACCATGCCACCGGGACCGACCGGATAGCCGAGGTCGCGCAGGGCGAGGAGTGCGACATAATCGTGAATGTGCAGGGAGACGAGCCACTCATGGACCCCGGTCTGATAAACAGGGCGGTCGAGCATTTCGGGGCGATTCCTGATTTCAGGTTCGGGAGCGCGATGACGCCGATCGAGACAGAAGAGGATATTCAGAACCCCAATGTTGTGAAGGTTGTGGTTGGGCAGGGCGGACAGGCTCTGTATTTTTCGAGGTTCCCGTTGCCGTATCGTCGCAAGCACACGACGATTCCGGTTTACCAGCATATCGGGTTTTACGTGTACAGCCGGGAGTTCGTGCTTTCATATTCGAAGATGAGTCCTACGCCTCTCGAACAGACGGAATCGCTTGAGCAGCTCCGCGCGATAGAGAACGGCATCAGGATCGACATGATAGAGACGAAGTACCAGGGCATCGGGGTCGATGCGCCGGAAGATGTGGCGCGGATCGAGTGGGAATTAAAGCGTCGCAACAGGCAATAAATAATCGCGGCAGCCACAGGATCATTCAATTATCACACCGGCAGACAATTTTATTGAGAAGAATACCTCGGTGCTTGCACCGGGGTTAGCCTCGATACTGTTAACTTAAGGTAAAAACCCTTCCGCCCCATGAAATCTCCCTGACATCCTGTCCCCTGGATTCCGGGCCTCGGGCCGAAAGGCCTCGGCCCGGAATGACAGAGTTAACGGTATTGGGATTAGCCTGGATTTCTCACAGAGAAATCCAGGCTAGGATTGCCGGTGTTGAGCGGTAATATTGTGGAGAGAAGCGCGCTTGTCGCTCTTCTCGTCTAGAAGTTTTGAAAGAGTGTGAGAAAACTTTTTCAAAAGTTTGCTCACGTATTTTGATACCCCGACCGCTTGCGGCGGGGTAGTTCATTTCACGGCGGCTTCAGCCTGTTCGATCAGTTTCAGCCCGTTGCCGGACAGGATGGCGTTCCTCGCTTCCTTTTCGCCATCTGTTGCCATAAGGACTTTTGCGAGCGGAAGGATGAACGGGTAGAACGGCCAGTCTGTCCCATAAAGCAGTCTTTCATACCCGATGCGCTCGATCATGTCCTGTATGTGGTGCGGCGGGTGTCCGCCGATTTCAAGATATACATTTTCAAACCGGTCCGCGTAATCGAGAGCAATGTTGTAGTCGTTCATTCCGGCATGCCCAAGGATGAATGTCGTGCCGGGGAACATCGAGAGCGCTTTTTCGTATCTATCCATTCCGGCCAGTTTTCTGAGCGGGCCCGGTTCGAGTCCGTTGAATGCGGTGTGGAACAGGACCGGCAGCCCGGTTTTATCCCATGCTTCGAGCAGACGGATGACTTTCGGGTGGTCCGGCCCGGCGAGATGCGCATAAGGATGAACTTTAAGCCCGCGCGCGCCCAGTTCCACGAACTTTTCGACTTTTTCCTCGATGTCCGGCCAGAACGGGTTGATCCCGCAGAAATTGATAAGCCGTTCGTTACCCTGCGTGGCATCGATATAGGTTTCCGACAGGTTGGAGCCGACCGCGAAATCTATTGCCAGAACTACTGCTTTGCTGACATTGAAGCGGTTCATTTCGTCGAGAATGTTGGGTACGGTGAAAGTCGCGTTAGGGCCCTTGTTGGTGAAAATCGAGCGGCCATGATCCGCGAACATGCCGTTGCGCCGTATCTGTGTCAGGTTCACGCCCGAGTAGATGCTCAGGTCTACCGCGCCTCTTCGCATTGGAAAATTGTGTTTCACACTGGGCGTTTTCGCCTGGTAGTTGATCGGGGATGCGAACAGGAAAAAGAACCCGAGGTGAGTGTGAAAATCCACAATGGGTGGAGCGTCGGGAATATCCAGCGCCGGTTTTCCGTTCTCATCGAGTTTGAAGTAGGGAAGCTGTGTCATTGCATAGCAGTCTTTAAACTGCATCGGGAAATCGCTCAAAGTGATTCCGCCTTCCATTATAAAAATTAATTCCGCGTGTCGGCTCTATTATATAGATATATTAAACATTTAAAAAGGTAATTTCCGGAAATAAAAAAACCGCCGGTTTTGGCCGGCGGTTTTGAGTTATTTGACAGAATAAAAATTATTTCGTTTTGTGGCTTCCGGACCAGAGATCCGTTCCCGGAGGATAGATGTTGGCTTCAACATCGACTTCGAGGTGGATGACTGCGGGAAGCTTTGAATCAACTGCATCCTGAAGCGCTTTTTTGAATTCCTCGACGGATTTCGCGTAAGCGCCGAAGCAATCCATCGCCTGAGCGATCTTGTCGTAGCGGATCTCGTGATGCACGCAGTTTACGTAGAAATCCTTGTGGCCGAAGCAGCGTTCCTGGGCGGTTTTTTCCATGCCCCATGCCGTGTCCACGGCAACGATCGCCACGAACGGAGTGCAGAGCCTTCTGGCGGTTTCGAGCGCCTGGATATTGAAACCGAAAGCGCTGTCTCCACTGATAAGGCAGACCTGTTTATCGGGGGCGGCGAGTTTCGCGCCGATCGCGAACGGCAGGCCTGTGCCGAGGTGTCCGAATTCCGAAGTCCACATCAGGCTGCGGGGAGCACCGATGCGCGTGTAGTTCGAAGACCACAGGCTGGTGTTTCCGCCGTCCATGACATATATGGAATCTTTCGGGAAGAACTCGCGGGCGATTTTGATCGCGCGGCCGGTAATCATCGGATTATCGGTTTTTTCCGCTTTCTCGTTCTGATCCATTTCCCACATATTCACGAGATCTTTGTACTGTTTGAGTCTCGGATGCGGTTCGCGTTTATCGGTGAGTTTCTTGACAGCCGCGAGCAGTTGTTTGAGAACCACGGGAGCGGAGCCCACGAGAGCGAGATCGGCGGGTTTGTTCATGCCGATGCGCTCGGGAGCGATGTGGTTGTGGATGAGAACCTGTGATCCTGGAGGTCCCCAGAGCGGCGGTTTGCCGAAGAAGTCGAGTTCTCCGAACTTTGCGCCGATGGCGAGAACCGTTTTCGCCTGTGAAAGCGCTGCGCGCGCCATGCCGCATACCGTGTGGATGCTGTTCGGGTGGTATTCCGAGATAGCTCCACGTGCGCCGGGCGATGTTGTGACCGGGCAGCCGAGATATTCGGCGAGAGCGACCAGATCATCCGAGCAGCCGGTTCTCTGAACGGCGGCTCCGGCATGAATCATCGGTTCGTCTGATTCGACGAGCATTTTTGCCGCTTTCTCGATGAGTTCCGGGTCTGCGCCACACTGTAGCGCTTCAATATCAACTTTCGGCGTCGGCGGATATGTGTCCACGTCAACTTTCGAGTTCATGATGTCTTCCGGAATTTCGATGTGAACCGGACCGGGTATGCCGGTCATTGCTTCTTTATATGCGGTGGCTACAATCTCCGGAATTCTTTCCGGATTTGTAATTCGGGCATTGTACTTGCATACTGATTCGAAGGCTGCTTTCTGGTCGTAAACCTGCATTCCTCCGCGTGGAGGATAAACCAGATCCGAGCGCCTTGTGGTTGTTACCACAATCATCGGTATCTCTTCGCAATATGCGCATATTACGCCCGATATTCCATTAGCGGAACCCGGCCCTGCTCCGAGAACAGTTACCGCCGGTCTTCCCGTAACTCTAGCGAATGCGTCTGCCATGTGGACTCCCGCCGCCTCGTGTCTCGGCGTTACGAAAGTCATTTCCCTTTCCTCTGCATGATCGTGAGCCCAGGAAAATATGATGTTATAAGTCCCGTCCGGTATTGAAAATATCGGGGCCGGGCCCTGGTTCGCGATACATTCCATGAGGAGTTCGCCTGCAATCAATTCAGCCATATGCACCTCTCCCTGTTTCATTTGAACACAGATTCTAACATTTAAAAAGTTACGAGGTCAATTTCAAATTAATATTGGATTATTATTTCAAATTTTGACGGGAAATTAACTTTATGATAAATTCCAGAATTACTACCGGGCTTTATAAAGGTTGTTTAAAGGGGGAGCGCGTAAAATGAAAAGAAAAATATTATTTCCGGTTTCGATCTTTTTGCTTTTAATATCGGTCTCATGCCTCGGGCAGGAACTCACCGATCCGAAAGAAATTTTGAGCGAAGCAAAAGATAAAATGATGGCGCTCGACAGTTATTCCTATTATTTGAAAAGCGAAGGCTGGGATTTTGATCTCGGAAAAACAGCTGAGAAAACAAAGTCGCTTACAGGTGAAGCGAGCAAGAACAGCCTGGCTTCGAGATTCACGGGTGATGTGGAAGAGGTTGACGCCTCGGAGCCCAAGTGGATGGTTTATGAAGGGCTTTTCAAGTTCATGAAACCGTATTTTCTCCAGATGCATCTCGAAAAGAACGATTATGTGCCGTCGATCCTTCAGGGTGCGGTTATGACATACAGGCCGGACAAGAAAAAAGGAAAATACTGGACGTTGAAGCCCCGCATCAGCCCGATCGGGATAAAAAGGGGAACAGAAACGGTTTCGGGAAGCTTTTTCTACTCGACATGGCATCTTAATTTTATGAAAATCGAAGGCCTGCTGAAGGCGAAAGACCCCGTGCTCGAAGGGGTAGAGGATTTTGACGGGCATAAGTGCTACAGGGTGACGTTCGAGTTTACGGGAGACGAGACGGGAGCCGCCGCCGCCGGGGAATACGAAAAATGGGGTATCCCGGAGCAGGTTCAGTGGAAATTCAACGAAGAGCTCGATGAGTTCACGAGAGGAAATCATGGGAAAATCAGCTATCTGTTCGACGTGGATGAACTTCTTTTACGCAAACTGGATGTGAAGCAAAAGAATGGCGAGCAATATTACGTAAAAACATGGACGGATGTCAAAACGAACGATCTTACAAAAAAAGATTTCTAGACCTCGACAAATTATTGTATAGCGGCTATATTATTCTGTTTAGTAAATCAAGTACGAGCAGGGTTATCTACATGGGGTTCGCAGCTTAAAGAGGACATGCACGCGAGAAGCCGACGGTTACGGTACACGTATAGCCACCCGTGCTTTGATATTGGGATTGTGTAACAGAATGGAAGCCGGATACAAGCCGGCTTTAAGTTTATATGGAAACAGAACACTTGAAAAATGCATGAAGGCAGTGACATTTATCCACAAATGGCAGACATTCTTATCTTTTAAGTTTTACTCTTATCAGTATTTTACTTTTTAATAGCATTGCTTTTCTCCCGGAGAATGCTCGCTTTCCGGGGGGGGGCGGCATAAGCTGAAATGTATTTAATAATGCAAAGAAGGTTATAGAAAAATGAAAAAGTTGCTGACAGGAAATGAGGCTATTGCAAGGGGCGCATGGGAGGCCGGCGTGACATTCGCATCAGCCTATCCCGGCACGCCGAGCACGGAAATCACGGAGGCGATAAGCAAATACGAAGAAGTCCACGCTGAGTGGGCTCCGAACGAAAAGGTTGCTTTCGAATCTGCGATAGGGGCATCTTTCGGTGGCGTCAGGACGCTTGTGTGCATGAAACATGTGGGGCTGAACGTAGCAGCAGACCCGTTTTGCACTCTGAGTTATACGGGTGTGAACGGAGGGCTGGTTCTTATCTGTGCGGATGACCCGGCGATGCACAGCTCCCAGAACGAGCAGGACAACAGGTATTATGCGCGGCTGGCGAAAGTTACCATGCTCGAGCCGTCGAGCAGCCAGGAAGCAAAGGATTACGTGAAACTCGCTTTCCAGTTGAGCGAGAAATACGACACCCCGGTCATGGTGAGGGTGACTACCCGGATCAGCCATTCGAGAGGGATTGTCGAGCTTGAAAAAAGAAAGAATGTGAAGCAGAAGCCGTTTGTGAAGGATCCTCAGAAATACGTAATGGTTCCGGTGAACGCGAGGATGAGACACAGGGTTGTCGAGGCAAGGCAGGCCATGGTTCGGGATTATGCCGAGGCGTCGCCAATTAATGAGATCGAAAAAGGCAGGGGAGATATCGGTGTAATTTCAGCCGGCGTGGCATACCAGTACGCGAGAGAAGTTTTTCCCGAGGCTCATTTCCTGAAGCTCGGGATCACGAACCCGTTGCCTGTGAAAATGATAAAGAAGTTTGCGAAGGGCAAAAAGAAGCTCTACGTTGTCGAAGAGCTGGAGCCTTTCATGGAAGAGCAGATAAAAGCGCAGGGCATAAGCGTTATCGGGAAAGAAAAGCTGCCTGTCATCGATGAGCTGAACCCTGATGTTGTGCGCGATTCGTTTATAAAGAGAAGAAAACCACATGTGTCCGAGGATGTGTCCCGGCTGCCGAAGAGACCGCCGAATCTTTGTCCCGGCTGCCCGCATCGCGCGCTTTTCAGTTCGATTAAGCCGCTCAAGCCGATAGTGTTCGGAGATATCGGCTGCTACACGCTGAGTGTTCTGCCGCCGTTGAGCATGCATGATTCATGTGTGTGCATGGGCGCGAGCATCGGTGTCTCTTATGGCTACAGCAAGGTAGGCGCAAATGATACAACGCCCAGCGTAGGCGTGCTCGGGGATTCGACATTCCTGCACAGCGGGCTTACGGGCGTGCTTCAGATGGCATACAACAAGGGCATGAACACGGTGATAATTCTGGACAACCGCACAACGGCGATGACCGGCGGCCAGCAGCATCCCGCGACGGGCAAAACGCTGAAGGGCGATGAAACGAACGCCGTCGATTTCGAAGAACTCTGCAAGGCGATGGGTGTGAAGCGGGTTTTCACCGTTAATCCTTTCGAGATTAAGAAGACGCGCGAGCTGGTTAAAAAGGAAATGAAAATCGAGGAGCCCAGCATCGTGATATCGCGCGCGCCGTGCCCGCTGATATACAGGGTCAGGACGACTCCTTTCCAGGTTGATCCGGATAAATGCAAAGAGTGCGGCATGTGCCTGAAGATCAATTGTCCGGCGATCACGCGGACCGGGAACAAGGCCACGATCGTTGAGCACATGTGCAACGGGTGCAGTGTCTGCTCGCAGATATGCGCATTCAATGCGATATCCAGAGTCAAGAGCGGAAAGAAATGTTCGGTCTAGCCGGGCAGTACGAGACGAATGAGAAAAGGGATGAATAAAATGGCTGAAAAAGAAAATATAAACATTCTTATAGTAGGGGTCGGAGGCCAGGGGATAATACTGGCGAGCCGTATCATAGCGCAGGCTTTTGTAGATGCGGGTTATGATGTGAAGCAATCCGAGGTTCATGGAATGGCGCAGCGCGGCGGCGCGGTTTCAAGCCACATAAGGGCGGGCGAAAAAGTGTATTCGCCACTGGTTCCCGCGCTTGAAGCGGACTATGTGCTCTCTTTCGAGAGGCTCGAAGTGCTGCGGTACATGCAGTACATTTCGAAAAAGACGACGGTTATCATTAACGATCAGAGGATAGACCCACCGTCGGTATCGGCGGGTGAACAGGAATATCCCGGCGATATAGTCGAACAGTTGAAAAAGAAGACGAAAAAAATCAGTATTATCCCCGCCGCGGCGGAGGCGTGCGAGATCGGCAACGAACGTGTTGTAAACGTTCTGCTCACGGGAGTTCTTGCCGGATACCTGCCTGTAGGCAGGAAAGCATGGGGTAAAACATTGAAGGATATACTTCCGCCAAAGCTGCTGGACATCAACAACAGGGCATTCGACAGAGGAATACAGTTCAGCAATCAAGATTGAGGAAAGAGGTGTAACGAGATGTCAAAGCAGGAAGTTATTTGGAACAAAGAGTGTGAGTGCATGGGGCTCGAAAAGAAAAAGGAGCTCCAGCTTGAAAGGCTCAAAGCTCTGGTTGCCCGGATTTACGTGAATGTGCCTTTGTATAATAAAAAGATGAAGGACATCGGGATGGAACCCGGGGATGTTAAAGAGCTTGGCGATCTTGCGAAACTGCCTTTCACGACAAAGGAAGACCTAGCGGCGAACTATCCGTTCGGCATGTTCGCGGTTCCGATGGACGATGTTATAAGAATTCATTCGTCGTCCGGGACGACGGGCAAACCAAAGGTCGCGGGTTACACGAGGAACGACATAGACACGTGGGCCGAAGTGATGGCGAGGACGCTTGGTTGCGGAAACACGACAAACAAAGATGTCGTGCAGAACGCCTACGGGTATGGTCTGTTCACCGGCGGGCTCGGCGCTCATTACGGGGCCGAAAAGATCGGGGCCGCCGTGGTGCCGATTTCCGGCGGCAACACCGCCCGCCAGGTTCTGGTGATGCAGGATTTCGGCTCGACGAAGCTCTGTTCCACTCCGTCATATTGTCTCAGGCTTGGCGAAGTATTGCTCGAACAGGGAATAGATCCTGCCGATCTCAAGCTCAACACGGCGTTTCTCGGAGCGGAACCCTGGACCCGGGAACTCAGAGAGCAGATTGAAGAAAAACTGAAGATTGACGCGATAGATATTTACGGGCTTACGGAAGTCATCGGCCCCGGTGTTTCATCGGAATGCATGGTGAAAAACGGGCTACATGTTTTCGACGATCATTTCCTGCCTGAAATAATCGACCCGGTGACGGAGAAGCCCGTCGCGGACGGCGAAATGGGAGAACTGGTTTTTACCACGCTGACGAAGGAAGCTTTCCCGGTGCTCAGGTATCGCACGAGAGATATATCGAAGCTGATTCCCGGCGAGTGCGAGTGCGGCAGAACCCATGTCAGGATGCAGAGGGTAACCGGCAGGACGGATGATATGCTTATCGTCAGGGGAGTGAACGTGTATCCGAGCCAGATCGAATCGGTCCTGGTGAAAATTCCTGATGTCGAGCCGCATTATCAGATCGTTGTGGATCGCAAGGGAACGATGGACACGCTTGAGATATGGGTGGAAGTTTCAGAGAAGGCGTTCAGCGATGAGATCAGGGGATTGGAAAAGCTGGAGAAAGGAATCAGGGCGGTGCTCGAGAGCAGTCTTCTGATTTCGGTTAATCTCAAGCTGGTCGAGCCGAAAACGATCCAGAGATCCGAGGGCAAGGCGAAACGAATCGTGGATAAGAGATCGGTTTACGACAAGGCGTGATTGAGGTTAAAATACTTGATAAACGTCCGTTAAAGCTAAATCGAACAGCGGGTCCAGAGCCCGAAAAACTGGTGAAGGGGAGATACTAAATGGTAAAGCAAATATCTGTGTTTCTTGAGAACAAATCCGGTAGACTCGCGGAAGCGACGGAAGCGATAGGAGAGTCGGGTGTGAATATCCGTGCTCTTTCGGTGGCCGACACCTCCGATTTCGGAATACTCAGGTGTATTGTCAGCGATACCGAAAAAACATTGAAAGTGTTGAAGGAAAGAGGCTTCACCGCAAGCGCGACGGAAGTTGTTGCGGCGGAGGTGCCGGATAGCCCGGGCGGGCTTGCAGGCATGCTTCAGATGTTGCAGGAAAACGGCATAAACGTTGAATACCTGTATGCGTTTGTAACAAAGTCACGCGACAATGCGGTTGTGATTTTAAGAGTGGAAAACAATGAAGGTGCGATAGCACTGCTCGAGAAGGGAGGGATAAAAACTTTATCAGAAGAAGAAGCAAATAACCTTTAAAATTTATTCTTCTTAAGGCCGGGGGAGCGGTATTGAACCGCTCGAAGCGCTTCCCGCAAAGCGCAAAAAAATTTGAAAGGTGTGTGTTATGACTAGAAAGTTCAGTCTGATGATTTCCCTCATCATGTTTGTCGGACTGGTGATTACAGCAGGATTGCTGACGGGCTGCTCGCCCGCCGGCGAACAGGACAAAACCGAGCTTGAAGCTTACAGGATCGGTGCTGTTTTTGCCGTTACAGGAAGGGCCGCGCCTCTCGGGGAGCCCGAGAAGGAAACAGTCGAAATGCTTGTTGAAGAGATCAACGCTTCGGGCGGCATCAATGGCCACAAAATCGATTTATATGTTGAAGACACGGAAGGCGACGAAACAAAAGCGCTTCTTGCTGCGAAAAAACTCATCGAACAGAAAAACGTTCTTGCGGTTGTCGGACCTAGCACAAGTGGAACAACTCTCGCGATAGTGAAAACTTTCGAGGAAGCGGAAACCACGCTGGTTTCCTGCGCTGCAAGTGTGAAGATCGTTGAACCGATCAAGCCATGGGTTTTCAAAACCCCGCAGACAGACCGTGACGCGGTATCGAAAATCCTCACTTACCTTGAAAAGGAAGGCCTCAAAAAAGTCGCTTTTATCAACGACAGCAATGCTTACGGGATGAGTGGCCGCGTGGAGATGGAAAACCTGGCGCCCAAGCGCGGGTTCGATATTGTTGCGATCGAGTCTTTCGGCGGAACAGACACGGATATGACCCCGCAGCTTACCCGCATCAAGGGTGCCGGCGCGCAGGCGATAATTTGCTGGGGAACCAACCCGGGTCCGGCTGTCGTAACACGAAATATGAAACAACTGAATATGGATATGCCGCTGTTCCAGAGCCACGGCGTTGCAAACATGAAGTTTATCGAACTCGCGGGCGAAGCCGCCGAGGGCGTGATGCTTCCTGCCGGCAGGCTCATTGTCGCAGATCAGCTCCCGGACAGCGATGTTCAGAAAAAAGTGTTGCAGGAGTATGCAAAAAACTATACGGACACGTATAATAAGCCGGTCAGTACTTTCGGCGGGCATGCTTATGACTCTTTGAAGCTTGTTGTCGGCGCGCTTGAAAAGGTCGGCGCCGATAAAGCCAAAATTCGTGAGGAAATTGAAAACACAACCGGGTTTGTTGGAACCGGCGGAGTATTCAACTTCTCTCCCGAAGAGCATACCGGCCTGACGGAAGAAGCTTTCGTTATGGTTCGCGTTGAAAACGGAACGTGGAAACTTGTTCAAGACTAAACTATGAATAGGACGAGGGGGGGACACCATCGTCTCCCCCTTTTTTTGAATAATGTCATTTTTCAGCCAGATAGTTCAGTATGTATTAAGCGGTCTTGTTATGGGCAGCAGTTATGCTCTCATTGCGCTGGGCTATACCATCATTTACAACGGGACGAACATTATCAATTTCGCGCAGGGCGAGTTTGTTGTGATAGGCAGTCTCATGATGGTCACCCTGACAACGGTGGCCGGGTTGCCGCTTCTGCCCGCGTTTTTTATCTCTGTTGCAGTTACTGTGGTTGTTGCTTTCCTGCTCGAACGGCTGGCGGTTTATCCTCTTAGAAACTCCGACGGAATGACTCTTATAATAGTCACGATAGGAGCTTCTATTTTCCTCAGGGGGATTTCCATGTTCATCTGGGGAAAGAATGCGTATGCACTGAAACATTTCAGCGGCGACACTCCGGTCGAAATTATGGGAGCTACGATTCTGCCTCAGAGTTTCTGGGTTTTCGGTATCACGATCCTCTGTGTGGTGGGCCTTCAGCTTTTTTACAAGCACACTCTCACCGGAAAAGCGATGCTTGCGGCGGCGATAAATAAGACCGCGGCGCGGCTTATGGGAATAAATGTTGAAAATATTCTCATGCTCTCTTTCATATTGAGCGGAGCCCTCGGCTCAGTTGCCGGCATTATTATTGCTCCGATCACGCTTGCTCGATATGATGCCGGCCTGATTCTCGGGCTCAAGGGGTTTTGCGCCTGCGTACTGGGTGGGCTTGGCAGCAGCACGGGCGCGATTGTAGGCGGTATTCTTCTCGGGGTTCTGGAATCTCTGGGGGCCGGGCTTATATCTTCAGGTTATAAAGATGCAATTGCCTTTGTGATTTTGCTCCTTGTTCTGTTTCTTAAGCCTCAGGGATTGCTTCCACTGAAAGAAATGATGATGGGCCAGGAGAAAACATAACCGAGATGAAGAAGCCGTTTTTTAAATCAGATTATGGAATCCTGCTGGGGCTGATTGTTCTTATATTTGTTCCCCCGATTCTCGTAAAATCCAATATGATGAATATCTATTATATAAGTATCCTGATATTCGTTGCATTGAATTCCATGATGGCGGTTGGGTTGAATCTCCTGGCGTGCCATGCCGGCCAGATATCGCTGGGGCATGCCGCTTTTTACGGGATCGGCGCTTACACATCAGCGATTCTCACCGCGAAACTGGGGTGCCCGGTATGGCTGGATGTTATTGCAGCTATGGTTCTCGGGGGTGTGATTGCATGGATTCTCGGCATTCCCACGCTGAGGCTCAAGGGGCATTATCTGGCGGTGGCAACGCTGGGGCTCGGATTTATTGTGTATATTGTTTTCAATGAGTGGACGGGGCTGACGGAAGGCCCGTCGGGCATTGTAGAAATCCCGAGGCTTTCGATTTTCGGGACGGTGATCAAGACGGATATGCAGGTGTATTACCTGTTCTGGGCTTTTACGATCATAGCAGTCCTGATTTCGATAAACCTTATAAGGTCAAGGGTGGGCAGGGCTTTGAGAGCGCTTCATTCGAGCGAGGTCGCGGCTTCTTCGATGGGCATCAATGTGATAAATTACAAGATAAAAATATTTGTGCTCAGCGCGATGTTCGCTTCGCTTGCCGGCAGTCTGTATGCGCACTATATGACTTTTATAAGTCCCACCAGTTTCAGTCTTAATTTCTCTATTATGCTGGTGACCATGATAATTGTCGGCGGCTCGGAAAGCATCTGGGGCGCGATTCTCGGGGCGGCGCTTCTGACGATTCTCAAGGCGATGCTCGGGGAGTTCCTGGGCGATTATAAAGACTACGATGTGGTAATGTATGGGTTGATCCTGATGGTGGTTGTGATATTTCTGCCGACGGGATTGGTCGGCGGGTTGCAGATGATTGCCGGAAAGATTCGCGGCATGCGCGAGTCGGATGAAAAAACATAAGCTTGAAGGGAGATAAGGCGCAGGCCTTGCGGGCTATGCAGGATTCGTTTCTGGAAGTAAAAAATCTGACGATAAGGTTCGGCGGGCTGGTGGCTGTGAACGATGTCAGCTTCGGGGTGGAAAAAGGCAGTGTCAAAGCGGTGATCGGCCCCAACGGGGCAGGCAAAACAACGGTGTTTAACCTGCTGAGCGGTGTTTACCGGCCGACCTCGGGGCAAATAAAATTCAAAGGTAAAAACATAGACAGGCTTGCGCAGCATAAGGTTGCGCGGCTGGGGCTCTGCCGCACTTTCCAGAACGTTCAGCTTTTCAAAAACATGAGCGTTCTGGAAAATGCGATGGTGGGTTGTCACAATTGCTTCAAATCGGAGTTCATGAGTTCGATTTTCAGAACGCCTTTGATGAGGCGGGAGGAGAAGGCGATCAGGGATGCAGCAATGTCAAAGCTCGAAACGGTGGGGCTTGATAAGATTGCGGACATGAGGGCTGATTCTCTTCCTTTCGGAAAACAAAAGGCGCTGGAGATTGCGAGGGCGCTTGCTTCAAATCCGGATTTGCTGCTGCTCGATGAGCCTGCTGCGGGGCTTAATTCTGCGGAGACGATAGAGATCGGCGGTATAATTGCAAATCTGAAAAAGCAGGGAATAACAATCCTTCTTGTCGAACACGATATGGGATTGGTTATGAATATTTCGGATGAAGTTGTTGTGCTTGATTATGGTAAGAAGATCTCGGAGGGAACGCCGAGAGAAGTTCAGAACGATCCAGAGGTAGTAGCGGCTTATCTCGGGCAGGATCTCGAACAGAATCGTTGAGCATCTTCTGCTGTATCTTGAAAATCAAATAAATCCCCTCATTACTCAGGAGCGATGCTCCTTGGATATAAGGCCGGAAAAATACTGATATCGTAAGCAGGCGGTATCTTCAAAACGAGGAGGTTAACAATGAAAGCAAAGTTTACATCAGTGATAACATTTCTTTGTGTGTGCATTATTGCTTTCGCAGCAACGTTTATTGTCGGTTGTGCGCCCGGAGGAGGAGACAGCGAAGAAGTAATAAAAATCGGAGCGATATTGTCGGTCACCGGAAGAGGATCCCCGATAGGTGAACCGGAAAAAGATACAACACTGATGCTTGAGGAGCAGATAAACAATGCCGGAGGCATCAATGGGAAGAAAATAAAAATCATAATGGAAGACACCGAGGGCAATGAAACAAAGGCTATGATGGCCGCGAAAAAGCTCATTGAAAAAGACAATGTTACAGCGATAATCGGCCCCAGCCTCAGCGGTACAACACTTGCGATCGCCAATTATATCGAAGAAGCGGGTGTGCCGATGGTTTCATGCGCGGCGAGCATAAAGATTACCGACCCGGTGAAAAAATGGATATTCAAAGTCGCGTTTTCAGACAGGCATTCGGTATCCAAAATACTGACTTATCTTAGCGAAAAAGGAATAAATAAAGTAGCGCTGATTTATGACAGCAACGCATACGGATCGAGTGGGAAAGACGAGTTGCTGCAGCTCGCTCCTCAGAGAGGTTTCGAGGTTGTGGCGCAGGAGACGTTCAACGGCGATGATACGGATATGACGGCTCAGCTTACCCATATCAAGGGAACAGAAGCGGAAGCTATCATTTGCTGGGGAACAAATCCCGGCCCGGCCGTGATCACGAGAAACATGAAGCAGTTGAAAATGGAGCTTCCCCTGGTCCAGAGCCATGGTGTAGCCAATGAGAAATATATCGAGCTTTCGGGCGATGCCGCAAACGGCGTGATAATGCCTGCGGGGAGAATGATAGTTACGGAACAGTTGCCGGATACAGATCCGCAGAAGTCGGTGCTGCTCGAATACAAAAAGGCGTTCGAGGCGAAATACAACAGGGCGCCGGATCACTACGGCGGACATGCTTATGATGCGGTTCTGCTTGTTGTGAACGCTATTGAAAAAGTCGGGCTCGACAAGGCTGCCATCAGGCAGGAGATCGAGAATACGAAAGATTTTGTCGGCACGGATGGAATCTTTAATTTTTCCGCCGAGGATCATAACGGGCTTTCGGAAAATGCGCTTGTCATGGTCGGCGTTGAAAACGGCAACTGGAAACTGATGGAAAAATAGGCGGGACAGTTGTTGGTTCCGCTGTTTGAGATAATTGACGGAGTGGCTCTTTACGGGCTGGTATTTTTATGCTGAAAGTAAGAAGTTTAAAAGTTAATTACGGTGCTATTCGCGCTCTCAAGGGCATGTCGTTTCATGTGAGCGAGGGCGAAATAGTAACTCTGATCGGAGCAAACGGCGCAGGCAAAAGCACGTTGCTGAACACGATATCCGGGTTGCTGAGGCCGACTTCGGGCGAGATTATGCTTGAAGACAAACCGATTCACCGGCTTTCGCCGGCGGTGATTGTCAGAAGGGGAATATCTCAGGTTCCTGAAGGCAGGCAGGTTTTTTCGTCTCTTACCGTGAGAGACAACCTTATTCTCGGCGCGTATCCCAAGATGCGTGTTTCGTCCAGGGCTGAAATCCGCGAGGACATCGAGCACATGGAAGAGTTGTTCCCGATACTCAAGGAGCGTGAACGCCAGACCGCCGGAACGCTGAGCGGCGGCGAGCAGCAGATGCTGGCAATCGCGAGAAGCCTGATGGCTCACCCGAGGATTCTTCTTCTCGACGAGCCTACGATGGGCCTTGCGCCGATTGTTGTTTCATCTATTCTTACGACGATCAAGCGGCTTCGCAGCGAGGGCGTCACAATTGTTCTTATAGAGCAGAACGCCCACGCTGCGCTTTCCGTCGCAGACCGCGGATATGTGCTCGAAACCGGCAGGGTGGTGCTGGACGGCACTGTTGAAGAACTGCTGGAAAACCAGGAAGTTAATAGAGCTTATCTTGGTAAAGGATACAAGGAGGTGTGGGAATAATGCCGGTATGGAACAAGGATATCGAAACCCTCAACCGAGAGGATATCGAGCAGCTTCAGCTCGAACGCCTCCAGGCAATCGTTTACCGATGTTATAAAAACGTCTCGTTCTACAAGAACAAGTTCGACGAGATCGGAATTACTCCCGATGATATCCAGTCGCTGGACGATCTGTCGAAATTGCCGTTCACGACGAAGGATGACCTGCGGGAGAGTTATCCGTATGGCATGTTCGCGGTGCCTCTCAGGGAGATTGTAAGGATCCATTCATCGAGCGGAGCCACGGGGCTGCCGACGGTTGTGGGTTACACGCGCAACGATCTGGAAAACTGGAGCGATCTGTGCGCGAGGATAATGTTTGCTGCGGGCGTGACGCGCGACGATGTTGTTCAGATAGCATTCGATTACGGAATTTTCACAGGCGGGTTCGGGTTCCACCAGGGAGCCGAGCGGATCGGCGCGTCGGTTATCCCGACCTCGGTCGGGCACACGAACCGCCAGGTGACGATCATAAAGGATTACAAGACTACCGCCATAGCAAGCACTCCCAATTGTGCGTTGACGATTGCCGAAAGGATGGAGAAGCTCAACATAGACCCGAAATCTCTCAACTTGAGGGTGGGGCTTTTCGGGGCAGAGCAGTGGAACGAATCCATCAGGAAAGAGGTCGAGGAAAGACTGCTCATCAAGGCCACCGACAACTACGGCCTGAGCGAGATTCTCGGGCCGGGCGTTGCCGGAGAATGTGAAGAGCGTTGCGGGCTTCACATCAACGAGGACCATTTCGTCGCGGAAATTATCGACCCGAAAACGGGCAAAAAACTTGCCGCCGGCGCCGAGGGAGAACTTGTTCTGACAACGCTTACCAAGGAGGGGTTCCCGCTTCTCAGGTACAGGACAGGCGATGTCACCACGCTTGATATCGATCCGTGTGGTTGCGGAAGAACGCTCGCGAGAATGGCAAGGGTCATGAAGAGGACCGATGATATCCTCATTGTGCGGGGGGTCAATGTTTATCCTTCGCGCGTAAGGGAGATACTCATTCAGAAGGATGGCAATATCCCTGAATTTCAGATTGTGGCCTACAGGCAGGACAACAAGGATAACCTGGAGGTCAAGGTGGAAATATCCGAGGAGCTTTTCCTCGACGAGATGAAGCAGTTGAGAACCTATCATCTGCAACTCGAAAGGGCGATGCAGAAATCGCTTGGCATCGCTGCGAAAGTGAAGCTTGTGGAACCTGCGACGCTCAGGGATGAAAACGGTTCGATAAAGCGTGTTGTGGACCTGCGGCCCAGGAATGGGGAAACACCCCCGGCTGAATAGGCGCACCGGGCAGGCACCGCCTGACGGCCCGGGCCACTCTTTGTCCTCTTGCGTTCTCACTTCGTGGACACTCTGTTTTGTGAATATACCTTAATGTCTCTTCTTCTGTCATTGCGAGGAGTGAGCAAGGCCTGTCGCCTTGCAAACGACGCGGCAATCTCGACTTTTACGGGGATGAAGATGAAGATTGATGGGTTGCCCGCTGAAGTGAGCCTTCCCCGTGGCCATTCCCGCGGAGGCGGGAATCCAATCCTTAGTGAAAAATATTATCTGGTGTGCCATGTACAAAGAGCCGTTCTTTGTGCATGAAGTTCTTATTTCGCGAGAAGCTTTCCCATTTCCATAAAAGCGTCGGTATACCTGGACAGTTTTCGCATGTCGCCTTCAATCTTGATCTGGCCTGAAAGGAACAGTTTATACAAACTGTCTCCCGCCTGAAGGTTTTCCCATCCTTTTTCCGTGAATCTAACCAGAGCCTCGGCACCCGATGCGCTTGTTTTTACAACCTCGGCTTTTCCGTTATTCACAGCCACGAAAATCTTTTCTTTGCCGGGGTGCTCGAAGCCGACCACGACCTTCAGGTCCGAAGTCTGTTTTTTGAAATTCTTGTTCTCGTTGACTTTGTTAACGGCCTCGACGAAAAGTTCTTCGCTGAACGGAGCGGCTTCGCCTCTCGGGCGCTTGCCCATGATAAGCCGCACGAGGTCGATGAATGTGTCCACGATCTGTTTTTCGCGAGATGGTTTTCTTTCCTTTTTCTCCCTCGGGGCCGGTAGCGGCGCGGGGCTTGGCGCGGACATGATCTTATCGTATTTCTTGAAAAGCTTCGTGATTTCCGGGTTATCGAATTCGCTGATAAGCACCTCGCGTTTTTCCTTGATGGATCTTTCCGCCGCCATGGAGATCACCATCGATTCGCGCGCTCGAAGCAGGCTCGCGAACGGTTTCTCCCGGGACTTCATACATTCCAGGAACTCCACGTGCTGTATGTGAGCGCCTATGTGCCCTATGCCTTCGTTATCGTTTACATAATCCACCGGAACCTCGCGCAGGTCGCCGAGCGGCCCGCCACCCGCGGTGAGTTTGACGTCGCGCTTCGCGAGCGCCCATGCCCCGTTGTTTCCCATGATACCGATTTCGAGCCCCTCGATCGGTTCCTTCTCGTACATGCACAGCCCGAGGTTTGCACGCGCCCCGTTTTCGTATTCCACGAGAACAAAAGCGTGATCTACAATGTCGGGATTCTTGATTTTCAGATTCTGGTCCGGCGCATACGCGCAGTTGATCGGCACACGTTCGCCTTTCACGACATGCTGCCCTCCCATCGCGTATACCCTGTGGGGCCTGCTGCGAATGAACCAGCTGAACAGGTCGAAGTGATGACAGTTCTTGTCGAGTATCGCGCCACCGGATTTGGCGGTTTCGAAAAACCACTGTGTCGGGAAATTGTCGCGGTACTCTTTGCAATAGGCCATCATGATGTCCCCGAAGTCGCCTTTCTCCACCATCTGAGCAACCGTTCTGTACAGGTTGCAATACCGGTACACCAGCCCGACCTGTACAATCCTGTCTGTGTGCATTGCCTTGATTATCAGGGCATCGACTTCCTCGATGGTGGGCGCGATCGGTTTTTCGAGCAGGATGTCTTTTCCGTTTTCGAGCGCGCATTCCGCTATCGGGACATGAAAATATGTCGGCGTGCAAATCGATATGGCATCTATTTCTTCCATTTTGCAGACTTTGCGGTAGTCGGAAGTCGAAACCACTGAGTCGTCTTTCAGCGTGTCCATCATTCGCTGCCTTGCGCTTGTTCTCTTATCGCATATAGCTGCCACCCGGCAGTTGTTCAGCCTGGCGAACCCGTTGGTGTGCATCGTGCCGTTGTCCCCGAGACCTATTATCCCGATGTTGTAGATTTTGTCGTTGGCGCTCATTTCGAAGCTCCCGATTACATTGAATTTAACCCGGATTTCGTTGCGAGAAATTCAGGTTAATGCTTACCGGATAAATTTTAGTTTAAGCATCCTGTTTTGCAATAAAAATATTTTTTCATAATATAATGCCTGGTACCGGTAATAATATATCAGAGGAAGAATTAATCAGGGTTGTCTATGGATGGATAAAGAAATCGAAAAATCGCTGCGTGAAACGGTTTCCGATCTGCCGGCGAGTCCGGGTGTGTATATCTACAAGGATTTGCGCGGACGAGTTATTTACGTGGGGAAAGCGAAGTCGCTGAAGAGCAGGGTTTCGAGCTATTTCAATTCGAGCCATGCTGATTCGGAGAAGACGCGGCTGCTCGTGCAGGCCATCCGCGAGATAGATTTCATCCTGACGGAAAACGAGCTGGAAGCGCTCCTGCTCGAATCCACGCTGATAAAGAAACATCGGCCCCGGTATAACATCCGGCTCAAGGATGACTCGGGCTATCCTTTTCTCAAGCTGACGAACGAGGATTTCCCGCGGCTCCAGTTCGTGAGAAGAATACAGAAAGACGGGGCAACGTATTTCGGGCCTTATTCATCTGCTGCCGGTGTGCGGGGCACCGTGAGGTTTCTCAAGCGGGTTTTCCCGCTGCGTTACTGCGACAGGATGAAAAAACAGCCCTGCATTTACTATCATCTCGAAAAATGCCCCGGCCCATGCTCGGGCGATGTTTCGCCCGGGGAATATGCCGAAAATGTGCGCGCGATAACTTTGTTCCTCGAAGGACGCGCTCACGAGGTTGTGAGAAATATCGAAAGCGCGATGAAAGAAGCCGCCGCCGGGCAGCATTTCGAAAGGGCTGCGGTTCTGCGCGACAGGTTGCAGGCTTTGCAGTCGGTTATCGGTGAAAAGCAGACCGTGATTTTCCCGGACAGGCGTGACAGGGACATAATTGGTATCGCATCCGGAGAAAACCTTGCCTGCGCGGAGATTATGTTTATTCGCGACGGGCGGCTTACGGGGCACGATCCGGTCATTCTTGATATAAGCAAAGGTGAGCAGCCGCCGGATATCCTGACCGCTTTTATTTCTCTGTACTATGAGCAGGCGAGTTCCATCCCCGGCGAAGTGCTGATGAGCCATGAGCCGCATGAGCCGGAGCTCATAACCCGGATGCTCAGGGAAAAGGCGGGGCGGGCGGTTACTCTCAGGGTTCCAAAACGGGGCGAGAAAAAGAAGATGCTGGAACACGCGCTGCGCAATGCGCGCCGGCGACTCGAGGACGAACAGCGGCGCACCACGATGGACAGGGAAAACAGAAGGCGGATGACGCAGGCGATAACGGCCCGCGTGGAGTCGCGCAAGCTGATTCGGCGGATAATATGTTTTGATATTTCGACCATACAGGGAACGAATACGGTCGGCGCGGCGGTTGCTTTTCTAGATGCGAAGCCGGATAAAAATAATTATCGCAAGTTTATAATTCGAAGCGGTGGGCGTGATGATTTCTCTTCCATGCGGGAGATGGCGAAACGGTTTTTCAGCCGCGTGATCTCCGGCGATGAGCAGGCGCCGGACCTGGTGATCGTCGATGGAGGGAAAGGGCAGGTTTCCGCTGTGCAGGAGGGAATCCATGATTCCGGCATTAACACGCCGCCCGTCGTTATCGGGTACGCGAAAAAAACGGGCATATCGCATGTGATGGGGCAGGAGACACCGATTGTGTTCGATGCGGGGGAGCCTGCCTCGGAACTGGTTCAGAGATGTATTGCCGAGGCGCACAGGTTCGCGATTTCGTTCCATCGTAAAAAGAGAGGGGAGTCGATGCTGGAATCATGAGCGCGGGGATGTATGTATGGAAAAACGATTCTGGCTGGTGCGGGCTGGGCTGGACCGAGCGGGGACTTTTGAAAACATGTTTCGGTTGCAGGACGAGAAGCGCGGCGCGGGAATCGGTTTGTGCGTGCTGCCCCGCCTGCGATGACGCGCGAACCCTGCCTGAATGGGTCGCCAGGACCGTCGAACGGCTGGATGGATATTTCAGGGGGGAGCGCGTGGAATTCGATGCTCCGCTGGACACGGGAAGCGCGACCGGGTTCAGGATACGCGCATGGGATGCTGCGAGGCGGATTCCCTTCGGCGAGACGAGGAGTTACGGCCGGCTCGCCGAAATGGCGGGAAACCGAGCCGCGGTTCGGGCTGCGGGCGGCGCGATGGCCGCGAACCCGTATCCGGTGATTGTGCCCTGCCACAGGGTGGTTCGGGCGGACGGAAAGCCGGGAGGTTATTCCGCAGGCGGAGCGGAAGTCAAAAAAATACTTCTCGCGCTCGAGGCGGGAGAAAATCCGGATCTGAGCCGGATCGCCGGGGCCTGAAATCAGATAACTGGCGGAGCGGCTTTTTAAATCTTCTCATTTGGTATATATTATTAGAAACCTGCGGTGCAGAGGCCGATATGAAATACGATGTGACGATAGTTGGCGACAGGTTTGTGGCGTGGGCTGCGGCGGCGGCGCTGGCGAATCGTGGAATGAAATGCCTGCTTGCCGGTGAGCGTGATTCCGGCTGCGGCTGTTCGCGGATCGACAGCGTGGAAGGTTTCAAGTTTGATTTCGGAGTGCTTGCCGACCGGCTGGTCTGCCCCGAGCCGGAGCCGCTTATGAGTTCGGCGGGACTTCCGTGCAGATTGCTCCCGGCGGGGCGGCCCGTGTATTTCGGGGGAAGCAAGCTAATAAACATTCCATCTTCTTCTGTCGGCGTTATGTCTTCTCCATTGTTGAATTTCGGCGGAAGGAAAGAATGGGTCCGCATGAAAAAGGACCTGAAAAAGTACAGGGGCGACAATGAGGCTTACCCCGTCTCGGTTGCTGACTGGCTTTCCGAAAACAACCAGTACGGCAATGACCTGATGGAGCTGATAAACATCCGTTGCGCGGAAGCCACCGACGAGTACGACATAAGCGTTATGCCGCTCGCCATGTTCGCCGAAATACTTCACGACAGGTCAGCAGGCTCGCTTACCGTGCCGCTGGGCGGCTGGAACTATCTCGTCGAAAGGATGAAGTCGATAATCGAAGGCGGCGGCGGACAGGTTCGCATCGGGGAGAAGCCGGAGTTGATTATTGAAGATAAAACCGCGAAAGGCGTCAGGTTGTCCGGCGACGTTTATGAAACGGATATGGTGATTATCGCCGAGCCGGTCACGCATGTGATAGAAACCATTCCCGAAGATGTGATTTCGGAAGATGCAAAAAAGATGCTTGGCGAATTGAAGCCTTTGAGCGGGCTTAGCCTGGATCTGGGGCTCGAAGAAAAGATCGTAAGAGAAGACGGTGTGATGCTGACGCTGGAGCCGTACACAACAGGGGTTGCTGTTTCGAACATAGAGCCTGCTCTTGCTCCGCGGGGTTGCCAGAACATAAGCTGGTTTATCCCCGTCGAGGATTCAGGGCTTGAAAGCGATGACGTGATAAAACGTGTGCAGAGACAGACAAAAGATGTTCTGGAAGTGATTTTCCCGGGCATTACAAAGAAAATTGCAGTCGAGAGATGGAAGATCGTTCGGAATGTTCTGAGCGCGTTGCCGGCAGCCGGGGATCCCGATAGAACAAGGCCGGGTATAAAACCGTTCATGGTGGAAAATATGCTGATGGTGAATGACGCGGTCGGACAGCCCGGATTCAAGGCGCAGCCTTCAGCCGACGCCGCGCTTGATGCGATACGAATATGTGAGCAGTCGATAAATTCAAAATGAAAACTTATGTGGATCAATACCTGAAGATGATGGAGATCGAGAGGGGCGCGTCGAAGCACACTCTCGACGCCTACAGGAGAGATCTGGACGATTTCCTGAGATTCTGCGACGAGGAAGCCTCGGGAATTCGACCGCATGAAGTGAATATTAAACTGGCGCGAAGATACCTCGCGGAACTCGTCAGGGCGGGCCGCGCGAGGACTACCATAGCCCGGCGGATAAGCGCGCTGAGATCTTTTTTCAGGTTCTTGAAGAAAGAAGGTATCGTCGGGCAGAATGTGTTTGCCGCGCTGGACAGTCCGAAGCTTGAAAAAAAAGTGCCCGAATACCTTTTTATAGAGGAAATTTCGGCTTTGCTGAAGGCGCCCGATATCACGGAGCCGGCGGGCATGAGGGACGCCGCAGTTTTAGAGATATTATATGCGAGCGGGATGAGGGTTAGCGAACTGGTGTCGCTGAATATTGACGATATAAGGAAGGGGAACCCTGAGATAAGGATAGTGGGCAAGGGCAACAGGGAAAGGGTTGTGTTCATAGGGGAGCCGGCGATGGATGCGCTTTCGAGGTATCTGAAAGAGGGCCGCCCGCAGCAGGGCAAAAACAGGGATGCCGAAGCGGTGTTTTTGAACAAGTCCGGGCAAAGGCTTGGTGTTCGCGGTGTGCAGCGTGTTGTCGAAAAGTATATTCACCAGACGGCGATATTGAAACAGATCAGTCCGCATTCACTCCGGCATTCATTCGCGACACACATGTTGAACGCGGGAGCGAACCTGAGAACTGTTCAGCAACTTCTGGGGCATTCGAGCCTTTCGACGACACAGATTTACACTCATATCTCTACCGAGAGATTAAAGAAGACATATGAAAAGGCGCATCCGAGAGCATAATTGTTGTAATCTTACATTAAATTACGGGATGATGTATAATTAAAGTTGTTTTTCCATGAGATCTGACCGGGAGGCTCGGGATGGCGAAGGTAAAAGGCGTAGCATTGATAAGCAGGCTCCAGACGATTAAAAGTGAATTCGGGCAGGAATCGCTCGATAAGGTTCTGGAGAATATGAAATCGCAGAACAGGGAAATGCTGGCCAGTACTATACCGTCGTCCTGGTACGATGCCGATATTTTCAAGGATTTCAACGAGTCGATCCAGAGAACTCTTTCATCGGTACATTCCAATATAATGGAGCGGATAGGTGAGTTAACCGCGGAAGAAAGTCTCAAGGGTGTTTATAAGACAAGGCTTAAAGAAGGCGATGTTTATCAGACACTCAGCAGGGCGGCTTTGCTGTGGAAGGCGTTCCATGATACCGGCGAGCTTTCGGTGGAGATGACCGAAGGTGAAAAAAAAGTGATCCTGAGAGTTGCCGGGTTTGCGTTGCCGCATGTTGAAAATTGCAAAAACCTCATCGGCTGGGGCCGCAGGATGATCGAGCTTTCCGGCGGAACCAATGTGAAGATTGAAGAAACAAAATGTATGAACCGGGGCGATGAATGCTGCGAGATGGTCGCGGTCTGGGACTGATCCCACCCTGGGTTTATCTGCTTCAAGGTATACTTCCTATGTTAAAAATAAAAATCAAAACGCTGATATGTTTGTGCTTGCTGTTTCTATTGCCTGTTGTCTTGTTTGCAGAAAATAACAGCGAGGCTGATTCGGCATGGGCGCAGAGCATTGATTCCCTGTCTCCATTTTCGATGAACCTGACGGTTTTTGTCGGCGATGAAGATGGTTATATGAAAAAGACAGCAGTGATCAACGTCGATTTCCCCGATAACGAGAGGTTTTTCCAGGCTGCGGATATTTATTCGATTATGGAGCTTCATTACCTGCTTTATTCCGACGGGAAATTCTCGCTGATGCACGAAGTGGACTCAGAGGCTGTGACATATTTCCCGACAGGGCTTTCCCCGGTTTCTATTTATTCTCTCCAGTGTATGGCTGAGTCGGCGTTGAACAAGATCAAATATGAGGCCGCCAGCGCCATTACCATTGATAATGGCAGCCGCATTACTATGAAAATATCGATAGAGCCGATTATTCCGGCGAAGGGAATCATGATAAGAGAGCTTAAAGGAAATATCGAGTTGGAGGCAAAAAGCAAAAAACCGATGAATCTCATAGTTTCTGGAATAATCGATATGAACGATAACCAGAATAAGCCGATAAGTTTCTCTGTTGATTTTCAGTATGACAAACCGTGGCTTACGGCTGAAGGATGGAAAGTTGTCGAAAAGGCTTTTAACTCTTTTAGCAGTGGTGATCGCGCAAACGGAGAGAAACAGATAAAAAGTGTCGCAAGAATGCTTATGAGGCCCCTGGGCCTGGAATGATCCCGGATATTCGCAGGCTTGAACATCTTTACAAAACCCGGCAAAATGATCTAATCTGAAATAGTTGCTTTGAGTATAATTTCAATCTGGTGATGATTATGAATCGATACTTGAATCCCAAAATCCTCGCATTATTGATATTTGTTTCGGTTGTTCTTTTTTCCGGGTCTGCTCATGGTGAGCAGCAGGCGGCCGATGGTGGCAGGGAACCACTGGTTTTCTTTCTGCCTTCTAAAGCGACCGCCGTTTTCAAGCAGGTCGAGATGATGTGCGATATGATCGGGGAAAAGATAGGTGTGCCGGTGGTTCTCAAAACGGCAGAGGATATCCCGATCGAAAATCCGACGACCGAACAGCTTTTTGAATGGGCGAAAAAAGAAGCAGAAATGGGAAATATCGATATCACTGTTGTTCCGCCCACGGGATTGTACATGCTGATCGACGCCGGAATTAAAATGATACCGATCGCCACGTATCAAATAGACAAGAAGAAGACGGACCGGGCGTGTCTTTATGTGAAAAAAGGACATCCCGCGAAGGAGCTTAAAACGGATGCGGAGCGGATTGAGGCTTTCAGGGGAAAGAAAGTAGGGATCGGGCATGGGATGAAAAGCAATCCTGTTGCAGAGATGCTTTTGATTGATATGGGAATAGACACGCCGAGCTATGAATATTTCGAGAATGTGGGAGATGAATACGGCAGCATCGAGGACAAGATAAATCAGATAATGGACGGGACTATCGATGGTGTAATCACATTCAAGGTGGATCTGAAGTTTGCTTTTTATAAAAACCAGGAGCTTGCGGGTTCGATAGAGCCTCTGGTGTGTGGGCAGGAATACACGAATATTCCTTTCGTAATAAGGGACGGGCTGGATGTGGAAATTGCGAAGAGGTTCAGAAAGGTTCTCTTGAATATTCACAAGGATAAGGATTTTTCTCAGCTTCATTTCGTTTTTTATACGATAAACGGGCATATTGTAGCGGTCAGCAGCAAGGATTATGAGAACTGGGAGAGGGTTTACAGAAAGGGCAGACGCGAAGGATGGCTGGACGCTATAGGTCAGTGGCAGTTGCCGGGAGACGGTTCCTGAAAAAAAACGGCCGATAAAAAGGCCGTCAAAGGAAATTGAGTGTGGGATGTAAATTAAAACAAATACCGGCCATATTAATATCGTTCATGTAATATTAATACTTGGCCGGCAAGTCGTCAGAGCTTTTAAAATAATAATATGATCAAACCCGCTGTTTTCACCTCCATCGTTTAAATACCACAAAAATCGCTTTTTCAAACAAGTATTTCTGGTATATCGGTTGCCGAGTGGATTCGGAATTATTTAAAATAACCTGTTTTGAAGGGCTGTTTCCGGGCAAAAATAAAAGTGAGCAAGATCACAAAAAGGGGGGCTGGAATCATGAGAAACATCAAGCGTACAATATTAATAATTCCCATGATTATTATTATTACATTGATTGTTTCAGGCTGCGGCGGAGGAAATGGTTCATCTCTGATCAGTCAAAGCAGTACTGATGTTCCGGCTCTTGTTCAGGAATCTCTGGAACAGCAACAGGAAAAGAATATTGATCCGGCCACGGCAGATGAGATATTCGAACAACTGGCGGAAGGCCTGGAGGAAGTGCCGGAAGATGCTTTCATCGACGAGTCGGAGGAGGGCAGGCAGACGGCGAAGGTGGCGTTGCATAACGCCCGGCAGTATCAGAAACAGAAGAATTACATGCAGGCTGCAAAGACTCTGAGAAAAGGTACTGTCGACAGGATGAATGAGTGCAGTTGTAAAAAAAACAAGAAACACCAGTTCTGTTCAAGAGAGGATTGGAGACTGTTAAGAGTGAAGTTGTTTTTCCTGGTAAAGTACATTTTACATGAGGGTTTTGAAAAGATCGAAACAATAGCAGAAGTGACCGATCTCGAACCGGGTGAGACAACTATCCTTACGGCAATGTTGTATTATAACGACGGGTTTTCTGAGGATGTTACGGAATATGTGACATGGGAGCTTACGAATGAGGAGGCAGGAGTGATTGAAGAGAATGTTTTCACAGCAGCGACAGATGGAAACACGCAGGTTTCGGCGGATCTTTTCGGCTGGCTGGCATCGGAATACATTCTTATTACGGTGAAAACAGCGGTTGTTGAGCCGCCGGCGGTAGAAAAGTTCACATGCAGCGAGGTTCTTTCGATGAAAGCTCCGACGGGCTGGAGCACGTATCCGGACACGATTGTGGCGATGGAGAATGTCCCGGGTGATGTAACAACCTGGGGATCGGCAGTAGGGTATATTTTATTCAATCCGGATTCGAGCGCATCTTTCCTCAGGGTTCTGACTCATCCGCCCGCCACGGGTTGCCTGCTTGCGGAGGGTAACCCGCTGCAGGATCTTACCGAAGCCGATATAAAGATAACGAACGAGGAAAAAACTATCACTGTTTACTTTCCTGACATGTCCGACAGGGCGGACAATAATCGTATGGCGGTATATATCGGGGCCGATGGTTCGACGTACTGGGCGAGGTCGGATAATTACCTCGAAGAGAGAACGGACTACGCGCCGGATTTGACTTATGAGCAGGCGGTTGTTCCCGGGCATCTCGCGCGGCAGGCGCCGACTGACTGATAAATGTGATTGCAGAACTGAACGGACATAAGGGAACCTTTTGAAAAAGGTTCCCTTATGGCGGCCCAGGCCGCTTTTTGTCCTTTTATGTTCCAGCTTCGTGTACAGTCTGTTTTCATAAATATACCTTAGTGCGCTTCTTGTTCTGTCATTGCGAGGAGTGAGACATGCCTGTCGCATGTCGAATGACGCGGCAATCTCGACTGTTCTCTTTATACGTACATTCCGGATTCCGTGTCATTTATGATAACCGGCATAAATGTGTATCGGCGGTTCAAACCGGATTTTCCGAATCTGGAACGCAGTCTTCGATGCGGGCGATGATATCCAGGATATGCGGCTCGATAAGTTGCCGGATATTTTCGTTTGCGTAACCGATCCATGCGACATCGGTGAGAGTGTCCAGCGGGTAATCGAGCCTGCCGCCGTCCGGGCCGGTGACGATAACCCCTGCTTCGCGGGCTATCAGCTCGGTGCAGACGTCATAGGGGTGGGTGCAGAGCGGCGAAGTCAGTCCGCGTTTGACCATCGCGGGAGCGGCCGCCGCGCGGATGTCGCATACAAAACGGTCGCGTCCCGTCGCGAGTTCGGCGAGCTGGCCGCCGTTGCAGATGTACTGGTCCTCGAAGTAGAAATAATTATTCCCTTCCGATCCCAGTCTATTGAAAAGTTCGTTTTCGACGTTGTTCACGATTGTTTTTATTCCGGGGAAAAACCGGTTGAAGGTCGCAAATCCGTATTGCAGGCCTGTGGCGGACGAAGGCGACGGGTTGAACGAAGTTTCGTTCCTGTTCGAGAGGTCGAATCTTCTGCCGCATGCTCCGCTTCCGGCGGTTGCGGAAAGCTGGTCGAAGAGGGTCTGTTTCGGCGCGGGGATTTCAGTCTGCACGGCTGTAACGATATCTTTGAGCGTGAGTCCCGCTGAGCCGCCCGGCGCGGCGGCGGACAGTACCCATGCGCTTCGTTTTCCATACATCAGCCCGCGGGTGCCGTCGAGCGGGTCCATTATGACGGTGTATTCGGCGTCGCCCCTGCCACCCGGCCCGAACACCAGCCCTTCCGAAGGCGAGCCTTCCATTATCAGGATGCAGGGTATCTCGGGGCCGATCTTTTTCTCGAATATGTCCATTATCCGCTCTTCGGTTTTGCGGTCGATCTCGTATATGGTGTCGTCTTCATCTTCTCGCGCAACGGATGACAGTTCCTGAATTGTCGAGTTGCGCACCTGTTCGCCGATCTCCCCGGAAATGGTTTTTCCGAGCTCTTCGAGCAGTATTCTTATTCTTTCAGCAGATTTCATTGAAAATATTCTCCATCGAATATCACAAACAATTATAATAACATCGTCAGGTTGAAGGAATCTATTATCAACTATTGAATTATAAAGCGACGGAGCGAGTGTTGCTGAAGGATTATAATGACTTATTTGCGACGGCGGGGCGGCGGGATTTATAATCTATTTTAAAAAGAGCGGGAAAGAATAATGCGAATTAAGCTTTTGGTTGTTCTGACGTTTGTTTTTGCTGCCGGTTCGGTGTTTTCGTTTGCGGAACAGGCGGGCGGGCGGAGCGCGGTGCTTTATATCTTCGCGCATCAGGACGACGAGATCGGCATTGTTGCGAAAATGAGGCAGGATGTCCGGTCGGGCAGGGAGACGCATGCGATGTGGCTGACCGATGGCGCGGCTTCGTCCGACGGCGAGGTTCGCGAGCAAGAATCCCGTGACGCGATGAAGTTCATCGGGCTCGACGACGGAAATCTTCATTTTTTGCGGTATCCCGATAATTTCTCGTTCAAATATGTGCCTGAGATTTACCGGGATGTATTGAGAATCACAGGTGAAATAAAGCCTGCCGAGATAACATCGATTGCGTACGAGGGCGGCAACATAGACCATGATGTTACGTCGTTGATGGCCGCGCTTGTTATAAAAAGAATCGACCCGCGGATCGTTCATTACGAGTTCCCGCTCTACAGCAATTACAACAGCGCGTACAGGATGGGGAAATTCATTCCTTACGAGGGAGTGGAAACCCTGTATGTCAAGCTCGACAGGGAGCTTTACGGGATTAAGAAGGATGTGTTCCAGTGGTATCCGAGCCAGATGCAGATTCTCAATATGCTGAAGGCGATGATGAATAAGAAGAGTCTTAAAAAGGGCGAGCAGTACAGGGTCGCGCCGGACTATGACTACAGGAGGCCGCCTGTCGAGGGAGTTCTGGGCTATGAAACCGGGACGCGGCATCCGCATAATTTCGGGGAATGGAGTAGTTTTGTTGTGCCGTTCATCGATGATTTTGATGCCGGCAAATACTGAGAAAGCTTCATTCTTAAATTTGTCTGAGTTTTCTCACACGGATACAATATATCTGACATGTTCACAGAACACACCTCTAAATTCGAAGCATCCGGGGAGTACATACTTCTGTTGTTCCTGTTTTTTTTCGCGGTTTTCTCGATATTCCTGAGAGGAATCCCGACGGGCGGCGACGAGTGGGGAATGTACCTTGTGGCTCAAAGCATCGTGGAAGACGGCGATGTTTATCTTGATGACTCCGACATCGTGGTTCTGAGACAGGGGGCAGGCGGGCGATGGGTTTCGAAGTATGGGATAGGGCAGTCACTTGTCGAGGCGCCGGTATATTTATTCGCCCGCATGTTTGCGCGCGGCGCGGATGACGCGCTGAGAGAGTCGATACGTTATTTCGTCACGTCGTTTGTGTCACCGGCTATCGGGGCCGGCGTGTGTGTGTTCGTTTTTCTCATCTGCTGCGAACTGGGATACCTTTTTTCAACAGCTCTGTTCATAACTTTCTTGACCGGCCTGGGATCGCTCGTCTGGCCGTATTCGAAGACGGTTTTCAGCGAGCCGCTCCAGGCGATGTGTATTACTGCGGCTTTTTATTTCCTGATAAAATGGAGGGCACGGCACGCGTGCGGGCATGCGGCGCCGGCGGGTTTCCTGCTGGGGCTGCTCGTTGCAACGAAGCCATACATGCTGCTTGCCGTTGCGCCTTTTGTTTTTTTTCTGCTCGGCGGCCTGAGGGGAAGCGGCGGGCGTACCGCGCGTGCGGGCGTGTTCGTGTTCTTCGCGATGCTTGTCTCATGGATCGGTATCGAAATATTTTACAACTATCTCAGGTTCGGCGATCCGATGCAGTTCGGGTATCTCGGGGGGGCGGACCGTGACGCGGTACACGGGTTCAGCCTGCCGCTGCTTGTGGGATTGCACGGGCTTCTGTTCAGTTCCGGAAAGGGATTGATATTTTATGTGCCTGCCGTGGCGCTGTCGGTTTTCGCTTTCAGAACTTTCGCCCGTAAGAGGCGGGCCGAGGCATGGGTGATCGGCGCTGTGTTCATAATTGTTGTGCTTGCGTATTCGAAGTGGAATGCGTGGCACGGCGATTTCGCGTGGGGGCCGAGGTTTCTCATGCCGGTGGTCCCGCTGTTGCTGATCCCCGCGGGCGCGTTGCTCGAAGAGGTGCCTTTTTTCAGGCGGGCCGCGGGCAGGAGCATTGTCGCGGTCCTGTTCGCTGTTTCGGTTTTTATTCAAATACCGGGTTCGGCGGTCAACTACAACGAGTATCTTGTCATATCGAAAACACAGGTTCCTTTCCACGTTTTTTTCAAGCCCGGAAGGGTCGGGCTGCGGGACGATATGTTGAATGTTCATTACATCCCGGAGTTCAGTCCGTTCGCCGGTCATTACTGGCTGCTCAGGCACACGCTGTTCGACAGGGATCTTCCGCGCTCGCGGGCGAACGAAGTCATGAAAAACGACTATCCGTGGAAGAGCCTTATGCCGTACGCGCCGCCCGGCGACCCGGCACGCGGGCTCGGGTTCGACGCATGGTGGTTTTATTACCTAAAATATTTTCCTGGAACATCGGACTGGGTGTACAGGCTTGCAGCCGTGTTGATATTTATTGCAACCGTGTCGGGCGCGGGGATAGCGTTCGGCGCGATGAGGAAAAGGGAGTGACGTGATGGACAAAACGCATCCGAAGTATAACGAGGATTACGAGCGGCTGAGGGGAGACGCGCCGGCGGGTGACGGCATGTGGGAGTATTTCACCTGCGGCGACGGGGCGAAGCTTTTTGTCCAGTACTGGCTTCCGCGGGATTCCGGGCCGGAGAGGGTGGCGGTGTGTTTTCACGGGATGTGCGCTCACGGCATGTACTACGGGATGTTCGCCGACGAACTGGTTCCGGCGGGGACGGCTGTTTACTGCGCGGACTACAGGGGGCATGGCCTGAGCGACGGGGACAGGGGCGACGTCACCGATCCGATGAGAGTCATCGAGGACATGAAAGCGTTTATCCTGTGGGTGAAGGAGCGGCATCCGGGCGCGAAAATATTCACCATCGGCGAGAGCATGGGAGGCATAATAAACGCCAACCTGATGATGGACCCGCCGTGCGGGATCGCCGGGATGGTGCTGTGCGCCCCGGCAATATGGTTCAACATGGGCGGCTCGCCGTGGAAGTTCGCGCTGCTGGTCCCGGCGGGGATTATCGCGAGGATCGCTTTTCCGGGGAAGAAAATAATCAAGACGACCGGCGACGAGGAGCGGGGAATGAAGGACCCGGCCAACCTTGCGTACGATAAGAACGATCCGCTGCATCTCGCGTATGTCAGCCCGCGTTACATCCTGTCGATCTTCAGCCTGATGCTGAGATGCCGGAAGAGCGGGTCGCGCGATATAAAAATGCCGGTTCTGATTTTCCAGGGCGGGAAGGATATCGCGGTGTCCGCCCCGGCGACGAGGGAATTCTACGAGAAGCTCGAAGTCGAAGACAAGGAAATGATTTACTACCCGGACGCTTTTCACTGCATGACAACCGATCCGGACGCTCCCGGCATGCTGTCGCGGATAAGAGAATGGATGGAGGCTCGTTGAGGCTTGCTGTTCGAAGGATTTGAAAAACTTCGAAAGTTGTTCCTGGTGATCTTCGCGGCGATGGTCGTCGCTTTTTTCGTGATCGTTTATTTCATGAAAATGGATGAATACATGCCGAAGCCGGAGAAGGAAATAATAATAACCGGCACTTATATAAGGGTACTGAAAAATTCACGGACAAAATGGGAACTGTGGGCGGATACGGTAAGCATAGACGCGCAGGACCGGTATCACCATCTGGAGAATATTTCGAGAGGGGTGTACTATCGTAAGGACGACCCGCCGATGGAGTTGAAAGCCGGTGCCGGGTCGTATGATGCCGAGCGCAAGAAGCTTGTTCTCGACGGCGGCGTGTTCATGGAATCAGATAACGGGGACTACCTCCGGACGGAGGAATTGCTCTGGGACGGTCGGAGCAAGAGGATGGTTGTTCCGTCGCATGTCGAGTTGAGCATGGAGGGGAATGTATATTCCGCCGGCGGAATGGAGATATGGGGCGACGATTTTGACGGGTACAGGATGAAGGGGGACGTCCTGGTGCATGTTCCGGATCTCGAAAGTTCGGGTTCCGAGGAAGTTGAAAAGGAAGTCGAGTCTGCGGAACTGGAAGATGATTTCACAAAGGATCTGGATCTTACCGCCGAGCTTGTCGAGTATGAGAAGAAAAGCAAAATAATGAAATGTTATTCCCGGGGCGAGTCGATCGGGATATTTGTGCCGGGCGATGCAGCAGCGGAGGACGAGAAACGGGTCGTGGTCGAGGGGCGGAAGTTCACGATGAAATCCGTCGAGCTGTTCGTGGACACGGGAAGGAAGTTCGCCCGCGCGTCGGGCAAAGTGTGGATTCTGAAAAAGTCCGAACAGGATTCCGATCAGGAGAACAGGGCGCGGCGCGTTATGCTGAAACGTGACATGACTTTCATGATGGACGAGGCTTTTTATTACTGGAAGCAGGGGCTGGTGGATATTCCGGGCAGGGTAACGATGGAGCGGGAGGGCATGGATGCCGAAGCCGGCAGCGGGTTCATAGATGTTAAAAACGATGTCGCGCTGCTCAGTGACGGTGTGCGGGCGCACCAGGAGAGCGGCGACTGGCTGATAAGGGACAACGCGATAGAGGAACACGCGAGTGACGAGGTGAAGGATGCTTCGCGGCAGGAAACCACGCTGACATGTATGAATATAGAAGTCGATTTCGGTAGCGATGACCTGAAAGCATACGGCGATGTGGAGGCGGTTCAGGAGGACAGGCGGTTGCGGGGGAATGTCGCTGTTTATGACGGGGGGGCGAAGCTGTGGACCCTGTCGGGCGATCCTTTTGTTCAGGACAGGGATTACGACATAGCAGCGGATGAGCTTCTGTATTATGAGGAAGAAGGCTCGTACAGCGCGATAGGAAGCGCTTCCGGCGTGGCGAGGCTTCAAGCTGATGACAGGAGCGAGGCGGGAGAGTATTTCCGCGAGCGCGACGGCGGGTTCG
>Ga0116162_10000078_pt1 | contig 85947 bp, 74 predicted proteins | sample AD_UKC105_MetaG_FD_89875 | JGI IMG/M metagenome (GOLD analysis project Ga0116162, IMG submission 89875) | Active sludge microbial communities of municipal wastewater-treating anaerobic digesters from Hong Kong - AD_UKC105_MetaG | ecosystem: Engineered > Bioreactor > Anaerobic > Digestate...
CGTTTTCCCTCGCTCTTTTCAGGAGCGCGCCCCGGCCTTCGGCAATAGCTTCATACCTGTCGAGCTCCCTGAGTTTGGTTTTAATCTGTATCTGAGCTTCCAGAGTATTGACGCATTCGAGCCACTCGACCCGCGGCGAGCCGGCGGGATTCGTTTCAAAAGAAAGCTGGTCGAACCTTTTGGGAATATAATCAAGCGTGACTTCCTGCCTGTTTATGAAAACCGCTGAAATATGATTGCCGATTTCCGGCCCGATGGAATAAGCGAAATCCAGAACGCTTGAAGATTCGGGCAACTCAACAAGTCGGTTTGCGTAGAAGACGAACGTTTCTTTTTCCGTCAATGTTCTGGACATGATATCCACGAGGCCCGCCTGGTCTTTTTCGCCTACCAGTGCACGGTTTTCAGTGATGGTTTTCTGAAGCCAGTTAACTCGCTCTTCAAGAAAATCCGATCGTTTAAGCGTATGTTTTTCAGCGATGAAAGGAACAATGCCGTAACGGTTGATGTGTTTCATCTCGCGGGAGAGTATTCTTGTAACCATGGGCAGTCCGCCCGGCGCAAGCACGACGGTCTGAAGCATTCTTTTCATGGCGGTCGACGGGAAAGCGATAATGTCCTGGAAATTCATAGAGAAATTCCGGAAGGTTTTATGTACCGCCCTGAGCGCGAGATAGCATTCCTCGTCATCGGGAACGGTTATTTCGATCAGCCCTGTTTTTATCATGGTCATCGGGTTTGTTTCGTCCATTATCCTGTTGATATGGGAATGGCTGTAGTAAAAAGGCTTGATCTGATATTCGATATTAAGAGCCGATAATGAGGGGCGCAGTTTCTCGATCGATGATTCCAGTATTTCGCTTTCGGAATCTATTATGTTGTCGATGTATTCTATGAGATTCGAGTATTCATTCGGGTGAAGGTATTGAAAGCAAATGTCCTGCATTTCTTCGACAAGGGCTTCCATTCCCAGCCGCTCGGCGAGAGGGATAAATATTTTTTCGGTTTCAATGCAGTTTTTGATGGTCTTGTATCCCGGCATGGATTCAAGCGTGCGCATGTTGTGAAGCCTGTCGGCGATTTTGATCAGGGCTACCCTGATGTCGCTGGCGGTGGCAAGAAATATTTTCCACATGAAGGCGGTGTCCGGGTTGGCTTTTTTCGGCAGCTCGAATTTTTTCAGCTTCGAAACGCCATCGACCATTCTTGTAACCGCCTCGCCGAAGGTGGCATGGAGTTGAACCGCGTGAACCTCGGGATCTTCGATCGTATCGTGGAGTATTCCCGCTGCTATCGTATCGCTGTCGAGTCTCCATTTGACAAGTTGTTCGGCGACGGAAAGCGGATGGACTATTGAAGGCTCGCCGGAGAAGCGAAGCATGTCGTAGCGTTTATTGCTTTCCACGGTGAACTCGTAAGCTTTCCTGATCCGTTCCAGACCGTCGTAGTCTATATACTCGCTGGAAGTGATTAGAAGGCTCTCAAGACTGTCTCGAAAAACTACCGGCATGCTCTGTGCTCCATTACTCTCAAACTGCAATTATGAAATATTCTACAGCAGGCGGATGAATTTTTACACTGTAAATTGTCGGGGAGACGAAATCGTGAAGATGAAAGAGTGCGCGGCGCGATTCGATTCCCTTGAAGCGCTATGGATAATCTGTTAAGATTTGCCGTTGAAAAAAGTATCACCGAATTTGGAGATGAACAGACATGGGAAAAGTGGATGTTTTGATTTTAGCAGGCGGAGATCTTTCCGACGAACTGAAGAAGTACAGCAGCGGATATGACAACAGATCGTTCCTGAAAATAGGCGACAGATACATGATCGAGTATGTGGTTGATGCAATCCGTGGCGTGCCTGAAGTCGGGAGGATACTTGTTGTTGGAATGAAGCAGCCGCTTGAAGAGCTGTTGGGAGACAGGGTTGACGAAGTACTGGAGTCGAAGCCCGGAATGCTGGACAATCTATCTATGGGGATAGAGAAATTCAAAGATAATGACAGGTTAATGATATCCACGTGTGACATACCGCTGATCACAACGGAAATAATTGTTAGATTTCTGGACGCTTGCAAAACTCAGGAAGCTGATTTATACTACCCGATAGTAGAGAAGAAATTTAACGATAAAAAATTTCCAACGACCAAGCGAACTTATTTTCGCTTGAAAGAGGGTGTGTTCACCGGGGGTAATATATTTATATTGAACCCTGCGGTGCTTGCCAGCAATTGGGGGTACGTTGACAGAGCCATAGCGGCGCGGAAATCGCCACTCAGGATGCTGGGAATCATCGGCCTGGGTTTCATCCTCAAGTTTGTCTTCAGGCAGCTTTCGCTTCGGGATATAGAAGAGAAAGTCGAGAAGATATTCGGCGTGAAAGGCGGCCCGGTTCTTGTGGAAGATCCGGAGATAGGCGTCGATGTGGACAAAGAAAGCGACTACCTTCTGGTGAGAGATGTCCTCGAAGAGAGGCAATAAAAAAATTATTACTAATAAAACTCAATAATATTTGATGTCCGGTGGATTCGCGGGCATTAGAAAAATTACTTGAGCGCGCCGGTTAAAAAGGGTGCATCAGGAGGGTGATCGTAATGGAAATCACAGAAGTCAGGATCAGAAGGCATCGTTCGGAAGATGGAAAGCTGAAGGCTTTTGCATCGGTGGTATTTGACAGTTCTTTTGTTGTGCATGACATGAAGATCATTGAGGGCGCAAGAGGTCTTTTTGTGGCGATGCCCAGCAGAAAACGACCGGATGGATCGCATGAGGATATAGCGCATCCGGTGTGCCGGGAATTCCGGCAGAAGATTCAGGAAGCGCTGATCGAGAGGTTTCAGCAGGACGAGAGCGGAGTGGGAAATATTCAGGTTTCCCAGGTTTAGACTCCGGTTTTTCCCTGTAAATCGACGGTCGGTTTAACCTCTGAAAAAAACCTGCCCGAAAGGGTCTGGTTTTTCCCTGCATTTCGATATAATATATAGAATCTTGGGGCGTAGCCAAGCGGTAAGGCACCGGCTTTTGGTGCCGGCATTTCGCAGGTTCGAATCCTGCCGCCCCAGTTTTTTTATTAATCAATGGTTATTTCAAACATAACGGTGTAATAAAAGGATGAGAAATATGCAATGGTTTTCCAGCAATGAACATGGAATGGGAACTATGTACGGTACAACCGTTATAGCGGTCAGGAAAAACGGGAGGGTGGCGTTCGCCGGTGATGGCCAGGTTTCGCTTGGAAACCAGATCATGAAGCACACGGCGCACAAGGTAAGGCGTATGTCCGGCGACAGGGTGATATGCGGATTTGCAGGTTCTGTCGCGGATGCTTTTACGCTACTTGAAAAATTCGAGGCGAAACTCGAGACGTATAAGAACAATCTGCCGCGAGCGGCGATGGAGTTCGCGCGGGAATGGCGAACCGATAAATACCTGCGGAAGCTGGAAGCCATGTTGCTTGTGGCGGATACGGAGCATTTGCTTTTCCTTTCCGGGAACGGAGAGGTGATAGAGCCTGATGACGATGTGGCGGCGATAGGGTCGGGAGGCCCGATGGCGCTTGCGGCTGCGCGGGTTCTGCTGAAGCATACGGAAATGACGCCGGAAGATATCGCGAGAGAAGCGCTGGTGGCGGCGTCTGAAATATGTATATACACGAACGATAATATAACTGTGGAAGCGATAGGATAAAAATGAGCGAGAACAGCAGGGATGATAAAAACGTGACACTTGCCGTGCTTGTAGATAAAGATGAGCTTGCGCCTGAACTGACGCCCCGGCAGATAGTGCAGCAACTGGACAGGTATATCGTGGGGCAGAAAAGCGCCAAGAAGGTTGTAGCGATAGCTCTCAGGAACAGGACACGGCGGTCGAGGGTCGGCGATGAGCTGAGGGATGAAATAATTCCGAAAAATATCTTAATGATCGGGCCTACGGGAGTCGGGAAAACGGAGATAGCCCGAAGGCTTTCATCGCTTATGAATGCGCCTTTTATAAAAGTCGAGGCGACCAAGTACACCGAGGTGGGGTACGTCGGGCGTGACGTGGAAAGCATGGTGAGGGATCTCATGGAAGCCGGGATCCGGATGATAAAGAAATTGAAGGAAGAGGAAGTCAGGGAGAAGGCAAGGGATATTGCGGACGAGATGATTCTGGATGCGCTGCTTCACGATCAGAAACCGTCCGGCAGGGCCACGCTGCCGCCACAGGGGGAATTCGCCGATTACGAATCGGCGGAATCCACACAGATGTCGCGGCTGCGGGACAGGTTGAAGAAGAAGCTGCTTGCGGGTGAGCTCGACGGGAATGAAGTAGAGATCGAGGTCCAGGATTCTCAGCCGAAGATGGTGGAAATATTTTCGAACGCGGGAATCGAGGAGATGGGGATCAATGTTCAGGATATGCTCGGGAACCTGATGCCCAAAAAAAGCAAGAAGAGAAAAGTGACCGTTCAGGAAGCGAGGGAGATACTGATTTCCTCGCAGGCGGAAAAGCTTATCGACATGGATGTGGTGACAAGAGAAGCATCGAAGCTTGTCGAACAGTCGGGGATAATATTTATAGATGAAATAGATAAGATAGCGGGAAGGGAAAAGGGCGGTGGCGGCCCCGACGTATCGAGAGAGGGCGTTCAGCGCGATATACTTCCGATTGTTGAAGGAAGCACGGTTATGACGAAGTATGGGCCGGTGAGAACGAACCATATCTTGTTCATAGCGGCCGGAGCCTTTTCGTTGAGCAAGCCTTCGGACCTCGTGCCTGAGCTGCAGGGCCGGTTCCCGCTGAGAGTGGAGTTGTCCAGTCTGTCGACAGACGATTTCAAGAGGATTCTCACCGAGCCGCGCAATGCGCTTGTGAAACAGTATGTGGCGCTGCTTGCGGCGGACGGCGTGGATTTGAACTTCACTGAAGATGGAATAGAGGAACTGGCGAAAGCGGCGTCGATGGTAAACCAGCAGACAGAGGATATCGGGGCGAGAAGACTGCATACGCTGCTGGAAAAAGTTCTGGAAGATGTTTCTTTCGATGCGCCGGACAGTGCATCCGGGCCGCTGGAGATCAATTCCGGCTATGTGAAGGATAAATTGAAAGATATTGTTGAAGATGTTGACTTGAGCCGTTATATTCTGTAAATTCTTCTTGGAGAATTTCTAGTCTGATGGACGAAAAAAAAGCAGCCCTGGTATTGAGGCACATAGATAGAATGCCGAGTTTGTCTCCTACTGTGGCCAAGATACTTCAGGTTGCGAATGATCCCGGCTCTTCCGCCAATGATCTCAATAAAGTAATTTCACTTGATCCAGTTCTCGCCGCGAAGGTTTTGAAGCTTGTGAACTCGGCGTATTTCGGATTTTCGGAGCAGGTTACTTCAACTGTGCGTGCGATAGTTATGCTGGGGCTGAACACGATCAAGAACCTTGCGCTCAGCACGGCTGCGATGGAAACGCTCAGCTCGGAGATCAAGGGCGGCGGAATGAACATGGACAATTTCTGGCAGCATGTTCTCGCGACAGGAGTGCTGGCGAAACTTATAGCGAAAAAGATAGATGTAAATAAAAATTACCTTGAAGATTATTTTCTCGGTGGGCTGATGCACGATATCGGGAAAGTTGTTCTGAACCGTATGAACCCGGGCGGATACGGGAAGGTTCTTGCGGCGGCGAAGAGCAGCGGGAAACCGTTGTATCTATATGAGACTGCGGTTTTTGGGATCAACCATGCAGAGATCGGGAAATTGCTGGGTGATAAATGGGGGCTGCAGCCGCAACTCGTGGACGCGATGTCCCTTCACCATAACTCTCAACAGGTGGCCGCGGAGAACAGGAAACTTGTATATACGATAATTATTTCGAATAATTTTGCCCGGAAGTTCGAGGTGGGGTTCGGTGGCAGTCTTTATTTTGAAAAGATTGATCAGGCTGTCTGGGCAGAGGTCGGGATAGAAGAGCCTGCGGTTGATGCGATGGAAGGGTTCCTGTTAGAAGGAGTGGAGCGCGCATCAGTTTTCTTGCAAACGGCAAAATAATATTGTAAACTTTTTCACAATTTAAAATATATATGTGGTTGAACCTGGAGGGTGTTGATGTACGTCAAGTTCTGGGGCGTTCGTGGTTCGATTCCCACACCCGGGCCGAAAACAGTTCGTGTTGGAGGCAATACGGCATGTGTGGAAATACAGCCGGGCGGAGGACAGCTTTTTATTATTGACGCAGGAACAGGAATAAGGGAACTTGGATTGAATATGATGGGCAGGGGCAATATCGGGAAAGTTAATGCCCACATATTTATGACGCATACCCACTGGGATCATATCCATGGATTCCCGTTTTTCGTGCCGGCTTTTATTCCCGGGAATAAATTTGTAATTCATGGCCCCGTACATCATAACGAAAGCCTCCAGCAGATAATTTCGGGCCAGATGGAGTATTCTTATTTCCCGGTTCCGCTGGACCACATGGCGGCATCGATAGATTTCGTGGAGCTTAAAGAAAGCTCTTTTGAAATCGATGGCGTGCATATTACGGCCCAGTACCTTAATCATCCGATACTTGTGCTTGGATACAGGTTCGAGTACAACGGCAAAGTGGTTGTAACAGAGTTCGACACGGAGCCTTATTCGAACATGTTCAAGAAAGACAAGGCGGAAAAAATTGACGACATGGACGATTTTCTTTTCGGCAATTCGGAAAGCGAGCAGGCGGAGAAAAACGAAGAAGCTGATTCGGAAGCCGAAAGAGCAGTTGAGCAGATGAACCAGAGGGTAAAGGATTTTGCGGTGGGAGCGGATCTGCTGATATTCGACGCGCAGTATACCAAAGAGGAATATCCTTCAAAGGTCGGCTGGGGTCACAGCACGATCGACGATGCTGTCGATATAGCGGAATATGCCGGCGTGAAAAGACTGGCTTTTTTCCATCATGATCCGACTCGAAGCGATGATGCTATAGACGAGATGGAAACATATTGCCGGAGAGAGCTTGATAAAAGAGGGGTGAAGGGCCCGCATATTTTCGCGGCGCGAGAAGGCATGGAAATCGACGTCTGACGGAATCGCTTTTTGAAAGTGTATCTGCCCGCATCCTGACGGGATTACTCGAATTGTATTGAATAAAGCAATTCTTCTATTTCAGGCCAGAGTTCTTCGGTTCTTATTTCATCAAACGTGAAGTCTATGATGTAGGTTCTGTTTTCTTCGAAGGTCAGGAACAAGAAATTTCTTTTTTTGCCGCGCCTTTTTTTTATGTTTCCTTCAATCCATAAAGCATCCCTGTTGTTGATGAGAAAAGACGTAAACTGGAGAAATTCGTATTCACGGCCCGTAGATTTCATGAGCCTGATAATATAATCTTTAAAATAGTCTTCCATGAGTGCGAGATCGTTGTCTGAAAAGAATTCCGGAACGCCGTTTATCGGTTCACTGTAATACAGTGTCATGAAGAGATCGGGCTTTCTTTTTTCGCCTTTGAAAAAATAACCTATTGCATAATATGAACCGGTTTTACTTGTCGGATTTTTGTTTATATTCCAGCCTTCAGAAAGGAACATGCTGTAATTAAAGTCTTCGTTAACATATAGCCCGCTGAAGGGTTCTCCCTCGTTGAAGTTTGATACCCGGTGTGCGGATAATGCTCCTGAAACGGCGAGAATCACAAACACTATCGCCATATAGGGTTTAAAAACCCAATCTCTGAAGATCGGCTCGAAGCCGCCGCGCCCGAAAGATTTGCGGGATTTGTTTTCCTGCATGCCCGCTGTTTCATTTTGAGGCAGGGGCGGCGGGTTTGCTATCGATGCCGGTACGACAACCTGTCCGGCGGGAGTCGTGTTCGGCACGGAACCGGGTTTTTGGGACTTTGCGTTTTTGGGTTTCGAAGGTGTGGCCGTTTTCCCGGCTTGCAGTTTGTTACCGCAGCCTGCGCAGAATTTAGCCCCATCCGGTATGTTTTTTCCACATGTTGGACATTTCATGATCAAGAATCATTTTACCATAAGTGCAAAAATAATGAAAATTGAGATGGAATGGTATATTATTGGCTTTTCCCGATGAAATATTTACTAATAGAAGACAAAAGTGCCGATAAATATTATTGAAATCCTGTTAACTAATTAATTTTACTGCCGATATATGGAGTAGCGTGTTAGTATCTCGACCTTCGGATTATCGGGGTCGGACTTTGATGTATTTAAACATACTTCCGCAAGGAAGCGGAAGGCACGAATCTTCTGCAGGTGTCTGCTACAGGGGTGCTTTTTCCAGGGATGGACACTGATATTTTAGGGTACCCTGAAAATCGCACAGGCGCATTTTGTTGTTTGTGTGGTGATAAGGCAGGCAAAGTTTGCTATGGAGGAAGTACGCTTTGTGGCGGTGGCGACCACCTAAATCGCGCCTTTGATAGTTCAGGGCGCGGGTTGCATGGAGGTAGCCATGAAGATAAGTAATGTATGGAATCTGGTTAATTCCAACAATCTGAGGATGCGGTTCCTTGATAGCAGTTCGATCTCGGAAAAATTGTCGTCGGGCCTGAAGATAAACAAGGCCGCGGATGACCCGTCGGGTTTGGGGATTTCGACTAATTACAGGTCGGCCATCGGCGGAATCAATCAGGCGATAGCGAACATACAGGATGGTCTCAAGCTGCTCAATACCATGGATGCTTCGCTAAACGAGGTGCAGGATTTGTTGATGCGGGGAAGGGATCTGGCTGTTCGCGCGGCAAGCGGAGCGCTCTGGACCTCGGAAGACCTCGACAGGATGCAGGCTGAAGTCGACGGATTGCTCGGCGCCATAGATGAGATTGCATATAGCACGAAATACAACGGGAAAGCGTTGATATCGGGCGGCAGCGGGCCGGCGTTCGATCAGACGACACAGGCCGACTGGCAGGCGGGGACGTATAACGCCGATGAGATAGATCTTGTGACAACTCCGGGTGACGTGAAGCTTCAACCCGAGGCATGGGATACGCAGGCGACGTTTAACACAAGGTACGGCGGAAGCAACGAATATTTTTTCAACATATTTCTTTCGAGTTACAGCGATAACGGCGACGGGACGGTAGATGTAACGCTGAACCTCGACGCCTGCAAACAGGGCGCGGGTACGATTAATTACAAGGGTTTTGTATATCTTGATGCCGGTATAACAAATGTCACTGTCACAAACGGAGCAGGAACGAATGTTGTTTACACGGGCGGCGGTGTTTTCGATTTCAACAGCGCCGGAAGGCAGATTCAGGCCGGCAGCGCGGGAAACACTACGGAATGTCAGGTTACCTACACGGTGGATAAAGATGCGGCGATGTGGCAGGTAGAGCTGGCGGGAGGACCCGGGCAACAGGTCGAATTTTTCCATGGCGACGTATCTACCCGGAAAATGCTTCTTTCATATACTGAAACAGGATATTTCACCGACATGACGCAGAACGCCACGTTCCAGAGCAGCGCGGTGGACACGGGACAGGAAGGCGGAACGGCGACGTTTACATGGAATGCGACGACGGGCGGCGGCACGAATATCGTGATGCAGCTTTTCGAAGCTTCAGCGGCGGGTGGCCCGTGGACGCCGCTCGGCCTTTTCGAGAACGGTGACACGTTCGAATATAATTCCCGTTATCTCGCGGTACAGGCGGTGCTTACGAGTTCGGGTATTGCTTACGGCACGCCGACGCTCGAAGATTTTCAGATCCAATTGAAACAGGGCGGCACTCTTCAGATCGGCGGGGACAATAATGTCGATATTTATCAGAAAACGATTCAGCCCGTGGATGCCAGGGCCGCCGGGCTGGGGATATCGAACATCGACATAACCGCACTTAACAAAGCAATAAAGGTATATGATACAGCTTCGGAATGGCAGTCCGGAATTGTCAGTTCCACCAATATCGATAATCTCAGCAGCCCGGGCAATGTTCTGTTGGAAGCTCCGCTTATTTCGAAAATCGGGGTTCAGCAGAACGGGTTCCCGAGATGTTACATTAACGTCGAGAGCGCGGTGGCGCGACCCGATGGAAAATATGATGTTGTTATGAGCGTGAACATGTATGGCCTCGATCCCGATGGGGCGGGGCCTGATGATGCCTTCAACTGGCTGGGTTCGTTCAGCGCATCGGATGGTAATGGAGCGATTACCTTCGATCAGGCCTGGACGATTGACGGCGATTCGGGAACGCCTGCCGGGATTCCTCTGGGAGAAAATGCCGGGACATACAGGGACGGCACGGCAGCCGATGGTGTAATGCTGAACAATGATGGCACGGTAGCGGCGGGCGCGTTTTCGACAATCCAGTTCGACTATTCGACAGGAGGCGCGAAAGACGGGTTCGGTGTTAAGTTTACATGCTCGCCGGATGCAGTATTTTCGCTGGTTTTCAATAATGAAGGGCTTGATGCACAGGGCGCTGGAGGAAACAGAACGCATTCGGGGAATTATTATACTGCGGATGTTTATTTTGGTTCCGATCTTGTCGCCGACGACGTTGGCGCGGGCGCGGGATATTTCACCCTGAACAGGCGGCTGGAGGAGTATCTGCCTAACGGATCGTTCACCACCGGCGGAGTGTATTTCGGCGCAAGCAGCAGCGGAATGCTCTCAGGTGTTACAAATGCCGGGAACACGCTGTTCGAGGTCCAGGAAAGCGAGGATGGAATCGGGGGTTGGACTACCATTCTTGCGAACGGAGCAGGCAATGATTTCACGACGAGTTCAAGCGGGAATTATGTCAGAGTCGTAGCGACGATGAACGGTACTTCGGAAGTGTGGAATGCAAACCCGTATTCTTATTCACAATCATCGAGCCCGGTTATCAGCGCTATGACGATAGAAAAGAATATTTCGCCCATAACGGAGTTTAACAATGCAATAAACGACGTGTCGGATATAAGGGCGGAGATCGGGATATTAGAGAAGGAACTGCAACACGCGCTGGAGACATTGAATGATCAGAGGATAAATCTGACCGCCGCAAATTCAAGGATACTTGATGCGAATTATGCGAAGCAATTCGTGGATTACACAAAGAGCGACATTCTTACGCAATCAGTCTATGCGGTAATCGCGCAGGGAGATGCTGTTGCGGAGGGTGTTCTTGATCTTATAAATGATCAGGGGATAAATCCAGGTCTGAAAACAGCGGGAGAGCTCGCTCCGACTGAAACATAAACAAATCGGGAAACAGGGATGTTTGAGATATCCATATAGAATAAAAACCCGCATGGATGCGGGTTTTTTTATTTGATCGATTTTAATAATCATGGACTAAGGCAATTGCTTTATACGCATAATCCGTTCTTTTTCAGAAAACGCTTTTGATAATGGTCATCGCTTCATCTATCTGTTCTTTCGTTATGATCAGCGGTGGAGCAAATCTTATTGTGTTTGGCCGGGTGTCTTTTGCAAGCAGTCCCGCATCCAGAAGGGCAAGCGCTTTATCGTGGGCGCAGTCGGTATCGAATTCCATGCCTATCAAAAGGCCTTTTCCTCTTACCTCGACCACTCCGTCGATGGCGAGTCCCCTGAGTTCCGCCATGAAATAGTCACCCATTTCAGATGCGTGGCCGGCAAGATCATCCTCGACCAGGATGTCCAGCGCGGCGCCGGCGACTGCCGCCGCGAGCGGGTTTCCGCCGAAAGTGCTTCCGTGTGTTCCCGGCGTGAAAACGTCGAGAACCGCGCTGTCGGCGCAGGCCGCCGAAACAGGATAAACACCGCCGCCGAGCGCCTTGCCGACGGTGAGAACGTCGGGCCTGATGCCGTAATGCTCGAAGCAGAACATTCTGCCTGTCCGCGCGAGTCCCGTCTGGATTTCATCGAGACATAAAAGCACATTGTTCCTGGAACAGATTTCGCGAACGCGGGGGAAGTAATCATTGTCGGGAACTATTACGCCGCCTTCGCCCTGGATCGGTTCGAGCAGAACGCCGGCGGTTTCATCGGTGATGGCTTTTTCTATGGCTTCAACATCGTTGAAGGGGACTGTATCGACCCCGGGAAGAAAAGGCCCGAAATGGGTCCGGCTGTCTCCCTTTGTGGCAAAACTTATAACGCCGAGCGTGCGGCCATGGAAGTTGTTTTCCGCCGCGATTATTCTTGCTTTCCCGTCCGGTACTCCTTTAACCTCGTATGCCCATTTCCTGATGGCTTTAAGCGCGGTTTCGACAGCTTCCGCTCCGGTGTTCATGGGCAGCGCTTTCTCGAAACCCGTTACGCCGCATAACTTTTCCAGAAAGGGTCCGAGCGTGTCGTTGTGAAAGGCTCTTGACGTGAGTGTTATCCTGTCGCACTGGTCACGCAGCGCTTTGAGAATCCGAGGATTCCTGTGCCCGTGGCTTACTGCCGAGTATGCGCTCAGCATATCTATGTATTTTTTTCCGTCAACATCCTCAACATATACTCCTTCACCTTTCGAAATAACAACCGGAAGCGGCTCGTAATTGTGCGCGCAGTAGCGGTTGACCATGTCGATGTGTTCCCTTGAATCCATTCCTTTTCGCCTCATTTTTGATTTAAAAAAACTCAGCGGCCAGAAAAGACGACCGCCTGCTCTCAATATAATCATTCTAAAACTGAAAATCAACAGAATAATAAGTATCTTGTCCGCTGCTTGTGATTCGAATCCGAGTTGATATAATGAATCAGGTTCGGGAGGCGGATTTTGGCTGAAGAGAGAGTTCAGAAAATACTTGCAAGAGCAGGTCTAGGGGCGAGACGGAAGTGCGAGGAGATTATCGCTGCCGGTCGTGTCACGGTGAACGGTGAAATTATTGAGATAGGGGCAAAAGCGGATTCCGAGTCTGATGAAATAATGGTTGATGGGAAGAGGCTTCGCGGCTCGGAGCCTGTAATGTATGTGGCGTTTAACAAGCCGGTCGGATATATCACATCGGTAAAGGATAACTGGAGCAGGCCCACGGTGATGGATTTTTTCCGTGATTTCCCGGTCAGGCTTTTCCCGGTGGGAAGGCTGGATTTCGACACTGAGGGTTTGCTGCTGCTGACAAACGACGGCGATTTCGGGCAAAAGGTTCTGCATCCGAGCCACAAGGTTTTTAAAACATACCATGCCGTCGTAATGGGTGTGCCGGATGAATCGGCGTTGCAGATGCTTCGAAAAGGGGTGGTTCTTCGAGATGGGAAGACAGCGCCTGCGAAAGTGAGGCTGATTGGAAAAGAAGATGTAATTATGCCGGCGGAAAAGGGCGGCGGGAAAACGAAAAATATTAGTGCCGGTGTAGTGGAAATATCGATAAGGGAAGGCCGCAAAAGACAGGTGCGCCTGATGCTGAAAAAAGTCGGGCATGAGGTCCTGAAACTCAAACGCATAAGAATAGGGTCGGTAGAGCTTCCGGATATTCCGGAAGGAGAGTGGGTGGAGCTTACGGCGCAGGAAGCGGAAAAGGCGCTTGTGGACATCGAATGAGGCTGGAATTTTGAGCGAAGCATCAGTATATACGCCCAAGGGGATTGTTTTCGCGCCGACATATCAATGTCCGGCGCGTTGCGATCACTGCAATATCCCGTTTAATACTTTAGATACGATGGTTAAGCTTGGAATAGATACGGCAAAACGGGTTCTTTCGGAAGCCGTTGGAATCGGAATACATGCTTTTCAGTTTGCGGGAGGCGAGCCGACGCTGTGTGAAGATTTCATGGTCGAGGTTTTTGAGGAGGGCCGGAGGCTGAGCATGAAAATGCACAGGCCGCCGACAAACTGCCTGCTCGGCGGGACACCTGAAAAGCTGAGGGTTTTCCTGGAACGTTTGAAGAAGGCGGGGTTCACCGCCGGGTTCAGGTTGAGTTGCGATACATATCATCACAGGATTCCAACCGACTGGATTGCCCGTTTCATTTTCGAATCGGCGTCAACAATCACGCTCAGGCATTTTTCGATCGGGTGCTGCGATATTAATGAACGGCGTTCGAGGATGCTGTTATCCGAATTGTGCGAAGGGCTGGAAAGACTGGGCATGAAAGCTGTACTCGAGGAGAAGATCATAAGCACTGATGCAGGAAGGATTAAGCTCGGGTTCTGGGCGCCGACAAGGCCGGCATGGAAAACTTTGCCTGACGATGCGGTTATTGCGAGAGACGTGACCGCCGACACAGCAGATTCGGACAGACGTGACCGCGCCGCGCCGATCTCCCCGTTCGGGTGCGTCGGCCCGATGGGTGTCGGGTATTTCTGGGTGGACCCGGACGGAAGCGTGAGGGCCTGTTGCGGGAACGCTAATATATTCAATGAATCGCTGGTGATAGGAAATGTGAACCGGGAATCGCTTTCTGTGATACGTGAGCGGGCGGCGCGGGATCCTCTGCTCGGGGTGCTTGCGGAGGGCGGGCCGGTAGGGCTGGCTCTGAAAATGGGACGGGAAGAGGTTTTCAATAAAAGATACACCCACAGATGCGAGCTTTGCCATGAACTGCTGGCAGGCGGCAAAGCAAGAAGCATGTTCTCTTTGCCTGCGACATGAAAGCGGCGACGAACCGGATGTGATATAAAACTTTCGATTGTTGTTTTTGTCCGTTTTACAGTTTTTTATATCGTATTCTTTTTTCAACTTCCTTGATGCTATTGTATGAATTCTGTTAATATATGAAAAATTGATATTTTATAGGCATTTCGAGGTAAACATAATAACACACGAGGGATAACATGAAAGTTAAATTCTGGGGCGTAAGGGGCAGCGTCCCGACACCGGGTCCAACAACGGTTAAGTACGGAGGAAACACTTCCTGTGTCGAGATAATAACAAAGTCTGGAGATTCGATTATACTTGATGCCGGTACAGGCATAAGGTCTTTTGGGATGGATTATCTCAAGAGAGAAAACACCTCGAATCACATACATGTCCTGGTATCACATGTTCACTGGGATCATATACAGGGTTTCCCGTTTTTTATTCCTGCGTTCCTTGCGGACATGAAGATTGATTTGTACAGCGGCGGCGAAGTCGAGAAATGGCTGAAAGCTCAAATGACCCCGCCATATCATCCGGTAAAATTTGAAGACCTGGATGCCGAAATAAATATGCACATTATAGATGGACGGCAAATCGAGGTAGCGGGTTGCCTGATAACCCCATTCCCTCTCAATCATCCGCAGGATGTATTTGGCTTCCATATATGGGAAAACGGGAAAACAGTTGTATATTCAACCGATACGGAATACGACGAAGCGAGCCTTCAGGAAAATTATATTGAAACGATAAAAGGGTCCGATCTTTTAATGTACGATGCTCAGTACACGCCGGAAGAGTACAGCAAAGGCCGGATAGGATGGGGCCACAGCACTTATGAAGGGGCTGTGGAAATAGCGAAGGCGGCGGAAATAGACAGGTTGGTGCTGTTCCATCATGAACCGAACCACGACGACGCGCTGATTGATAATATTGAAAAGGATGCGAAAGCTTTGTTTTCAAACACTGTAGCGGCGCGCGAGGGGATGGTTATCGAGGTTTGACCGCGAGATGCCCGGGGTATAGTAATTAACATGGGAGGGCGGTCGTTGCGTCACAGGAATAATCCCGAATCAGGTTTTACTATTGTCGAGCTGATGCTGGTGCTTGTCCTTATAGTTATACTTGTAAAAATGTTTGTGCCGCACTATGACAGGGGCGCCATAACAAAACACGAGATTTATTCTACGGCTCATGATCTTGGCGCCGACCTGAGATACGCGAGAAGATTATCGGTAGGCGGCGGGGTTGCGGGCAACACCAACAAGGTTTACTATCTCAAGTTTTACACGGTCGGGTCGGCAACAGATACATGGAGAATTTATGAAGACGGCGATGAGGCTAACCCGATAAAATCGGTTACAGTGCTGAATGGAGTGAGGCTTTTTTCAACCGATACGCCGAGTATTTATTTTGATTCCGCCGGATCGCCGGGAGCCGCAGTCGGCGGTAAGATAGATGTGTTCGATGAAGATGATCTGTATCGCTGGTCTGTATCGGTGGTTAAAAACACGGGCAAGGTCGAGTTGCACGAGATTCATTAGTGCCGGTTATAAACAACAGTCTTCCCCACAAATGAAATTCAGGGTAAACTTAATAATAGTGTGATCTATACGGGGTGCTTTTAACGAACGGGAAAGCAGAACGGGATGCGAGAAGTTTATGAATAGAAAATGTGCCGGATGCGGAAACCAGTCCGGGTTTACCATTGTCGAGATAATAGCCGTCATCGGTTTGTTGCTGGTTGTCATATTGCCGCTCGCGAAAGTCATCGCTTCTTCGCTTGAATCGACAAACGACGAGCAGCATCTCACGCACTGCGCGTTTCTCGCCCAGCAGAAAGTGGAAGAGGTGAGAACAAGGGCGAACTGTTACACAGATCTCGCGGCGGGCTGTCCTGTTTCGGCGGGCTCGGATGATTTCAGCCAGAATTTCAATCAGTCGTATTTCCCTTCGGTCGCCCCATGCAGTTTTCCTTCTCCGTTCGATGATTACAAATGCACGGTCCAGTATGACAGTATCAATGGTACCGGCGGAAGGCAGAAGACTATTCAGGTACGTGTGTGGTACGACAAGGACGGAGACAATATTTTTGACGCTGATATAAGCGAGCCGGATGTTTTCGTCGAAACGAGGCTGACCCTCAGGTCGCCGGCATGGTAAAGGAATGAACGGAAAAAGCATAAAAGGCCTTACGCTCATAGAAATACTTGTGGTTGTTTTCGTGATGGCCATACTTGCGCTTGCTCTTTTCCCGCTTATAGAAACAACGTACAACTCGTGGAGGCTTGCGGATCGCAGGGTCGAGTCACTGATGGTCGGAAGGACAGGAATGGATAAGCTTTCGAGGGAAATTAGAAAGGCGTTCGATCTTGCCGAGGCGTCCGACCCGCTTTATATAGATTTTTACCCGGACTGGGCTTCCGGGACAAAGTACAGGTTCGATTATGATAACGTGTCGGATTTCAGGTTGATTCAGCTGGGGACCGCCACGGATTCACTTGCCGCTCCTATCGATTCATTCGAATATGTAACATATACGCGGAGGCTTGACGAGGACGTGACCGAACATCGCAGGGTGAACGCATTCAAATTCAGGTATGATGTCTCGGATTCGAGGTCTATCCTGCCGGACACGTCGGGGACAGCGTCGAACCTTAATCCCATGACTTTCAGGACGCAGGCGCAGATGCGGGTTTCGCGCGAGGGATACATGTATGCGCTCACAAGTGCTTTCGCATCGCATACCTATGCTTATCACGATAATCCCGGAGAGGATATTTGTGTGAGAGCTCATTGCGACAGGGTTGATCCCGACGATATGGCGCAGGCGTCGGCATCGTTCAAATGGAGGTTCGGTGGTGCGACGGTTTGGGTCGATCTCACGCATGTTGCGGACGGTGATTACTGGGTGACGAACCCATGCCCGAATATCAACGCTGCGGGAATCCATTCAGGGTTCGGCGGCGCGGGATCGATGGATACGGCTTATTTCATTTTGCAGGATAATAACGGGGAAACATGCGAGGCATACGACATGCTCCAGGTGTTTACGAACTGATGAAGCGGATTGAATACAAAGCACAGAAAGGCTCCGTCATCCTGATGGCGATATTTCTGGTATTCTTCATATCCGTTCTGATGATTACGGTCGAACTGATGAGGCTTTCGGACCTGGAAATAGTGTCGAATCAAATAGAAGACATGCAGGCTTATTACTGCGCGGAAGCGGGAATAGAGCAGATGCTCTGGCTGATCAGGTCGTCATCCAATCTTGTTGGCGGATGGCCTTCGAAAATGGGTTCTCAAAACCTTACGGTTCAGAGCGAGTGCAATCCCGATGCCATATCGGATTATGACACGGACTGGAATTACATCGTGAATGTGAGCAACGGGAAGATGGACCCCGACTACCTGTATTACAATGCTGTTTATATCGTTTCGACCGGGTATACCAATCGTTTCAAAAGAGCGGTCAGGGCGGAACTCAGGAGAACGATATACAGCGCAACTCCCCGGTATATACAGATTTTGAGGTGGTGCGAGGTAGATACGGGCCTTTTGTATTGTTCGCCCGCGCCGTAATAACTTATTCGCAAAAATCAAAACTATGTTTATGAAGTTGCACATTGTTATTTGTGTGTGTTAGACTGAGCGCGCATTTGTCCCTGTTTGAAAGAACGCTCTATTTAAAATAGAAAAAATATGATGAAAATCGGAAGAGGAAGTTTTAATATAATTTCTGAAAATGAGTGACGGCGGAAAAGACAAGGAATTTGTTCCGGGCCACGGCGCATATCTCGAAAGAGTGAATAACATGTGCGTGGTTCTCGTAGGCACGGTGCATGACGGCAATATCGGATCGGTGGCGAGATCGATGCACAATTTCGGCGTGACGGACCTGCGGCTAGCGGAGCAGCGGACGCAGATAGGGGAAGACGCGAAACGCATGGCGATGTGGTCGGGCGATATTATGGAGCGGGCCGGGGTGTACGGGAGTCTCGGCGATGCGCTTCACGATATAGATATCGCAATCGGCACGACACGGCGGATCGGCAGGAAGAGGAGCAGGTTTTATTCCACTCCCGAGATGTCCGATGCCGTAGCGGACCTCGAAGCCGGCAAGAAAGTAGCTCTCGTTTTCGGACCGGAGGATTTCGGGCTTTCAAACGAGCATCTCGATCTTTGCAACTGGCTGGTGACGATAAATACACGGTCCGATTTCGATTCATTTAACCTTTCGCACGCGGTAACGGTTATCCTGTATGAAATCAACCGGCGTTTTCATCACCACAGGTCCGGCGGCGCTGAAGATTCGGGGATGCAGGACGCGCTTTTCAGCCACATGGAGCACGTTTTGAAAGAAGTCGGTTTCATTCCTGAAGGAAGGGACCCGAGAAGAACCATGCTTGCCATGCGCAAGATGATTTCCCGGGGGAAATGGACCGGGAGCGAAATAAAGCTGTTCCATGCGTTTTTGCATCATCTCGAGAACGTTTCGGATGATTAGAGCGGTTTATCGTAATATTTTTGAGTTAAATCATCTTATAGGGTGAAAATCGTGGAATGTCCTTGCGGAAGCGGAAAAGATTACAAAGACTGCTGTTACAAAAAAACACATTACGCAAAGCATGAAAAGAAAAAAAGGGCGAGTATTATTGTTACTGTAGCTCTGGTATTTGTGGTTTTGATATCGGTCCTGGTACCTTCCTTCATTATTATTCAGAAAAAAGGAAGGGAAAGTCTGGCGGAATGCCTTGCTGAGAAGGGTTTTGTGCTTTATGGATCGGAATGGTGCGGTAAATGCGAGGAACAGCTTGAACTCTTCAGGGCCGCTGCGAATAAACTGAAATATGTGGACTGTACAACCAGTCAGCCGATGGTATTGAGTTATTTGTGCATTAAGGAACAGATAAATCAGGTTCCAACGTGGAAAGCGCCGGATGGCCGGATGTTGAAAGGCTATACTTCGGCCAGGCAACTTTCCGCCGAAAGCGGCTGCCCGTATTTCGGAATTTAACAAATACTCGAAAATAATTGTAATAATGTTAAACAAATAACCCTTAGTTAAAAGGGTATTTTGTTGTAACTGTGGTGGAATTTCTACATATGTTATAATTCGTTGAAAAAGCTGAAAAGCAGCTCTCAGACATTAGAATATCAATGTAGTTAATCGTATTGACAAGGATGATGAATTGGGTTAATCTAACATGTGCATAAATTCACAAAGCAAGAGGAAGTCCCTTTAAACAAAGGAAAAATATTTCAAAATAGAGAAAAGGAGGGAGAGCTTTGAACATCATCGCATTAGTGAAACAGGTACCGGATACGGAAACACGTATCAAGGTGCAGCCCGGTGCGAAGGACATCGACAGAGAGGGCGTAAATTTCGTCCTTAATCCTTATGATGAATTCGCAGTCGAGGAATCGTTGAAAATCAAAGAAGCCCAGGGCGGGAACGTGGTCATAATGACTATGGGAGCCCAGCAGGCGGAAGAAGCTGTGAGAACAGCACTCGCGATGGGCGCGGATCGCGCTGTCCGGTTGGATGGTGATGATTTTTTAAATGCCGATAATTTCGCAACAGCGAAAGCTCTCGTAAAAGCAATTCAGAATGAAGAGTACGACCTGATTTTCTGTGGAAAACAGGCAGTGGATGATGACGGCGCACAGGTTGGAACACTTGTGGCGGCCATGCTGGATCTTCCCTGTGTAAACCAGGTTGTAAAACTTGAAGTAGCGGGTGCAACGCTCAAGGCGACCCGTGAAATCGAAGGTGGAAGTGAAACCATCGAAGTTCCGACTCCCTGTGTGATTACAGCACACAAAGGGCTCAATGAGCCGAGATATCCATCACTTCCCGGAATCATGAAAGCGAAAAGAAAAGAGCTGAAAGCAGTCAGTTCCGGCGATCTCGGACTTTCGGCTGATGAAATCGGAGCAGCCGGTTCCAAGACGGAAGTAGCCGGGCTTTCAATGCCGCCCGAACGCAAAGCGGGCCAGGTATTCGAAGGCGAGCCGGCGGAAATCGTTCCGAAAGTGGTAGCACTGCTCAGGGACGAAGCCAAGGTTATCTAAATTTGAAAAGAAGGAGGTTCGAGATAAATGGCTAACGTATGGGTCATTGCCGAAGTCAAAGAAGGCAGTTTGAAAAAAGTAACCCTTGAGATGCTCAGCAAGGGACAGGAACTGGCGTCGAAGGCCGGCGGCGCTCTCGAAGGCGTTCTGCTGGGTTCCGGCGTGGAAGCTCTTGCCGCTGAAATGGGCAAATACGGCGCTTCTAAAGTATATGTTGCGGACGACGCCGCTCTCGCGGATTACAACGGAGAGGCTTATGCCAATGTTCTGGCTAAAATAATTGGTGAAAACAAACCCGGTATCGTTCTGCTGGGCGCATCAATAAATGGTAAAGATCTCGCACCGAGACTCAGCGCAAAGCTGGGCGCGGGACTTGCTTCAGATGTAACTGAACTCGATGTCGAAGATGGAAAGCTTGCTGTGACAAGACCGATATTTGCCGGTAAAGCTTTCTCGAAAATCGTTTTCAAGAGCGATATTCAGATCGCGACAGTTCGCCCGAATTCCTGCCCGCTCGCTGAAGCGGCTGGAGCAGGCGAAGTGGTTAAGGTTGCCGCGGAAATCGGCGACGTGAAGGCGAAAGTTATCAACAAAGAGCTGACGGGAGCCGGGAAGATCGAGCTCACGGAAGCCGACATCATCGTATCCGGTGGCCGCGGAATGAAAGGCCCCGAGAATTACAAACTCATCGAAGATATGGCCGCTGTGCTCGGCGCCGCCGTCGGCGCGTCACGCGCTTCGGTCGATGCAGGCTGGAGACCGCACGCGGACCAGGTGGGGCAGACCGGAAAGACCGTCAGCCCGACCCTGTATGTCGCTGTCGGTATCTCGGGCGCCATCCAGCATCTTGCCGGTATGAGCTCATCAAAGTGCATCGTCGCCGTCAACAAAGATCCGGAAGCCCCGATCTTCAAGGTTGCGGACTACGGCATGGTTGGTGATCTCTTCTCGATAGTTCCCATTATGACGGAAGAGTTGAAAAAAGCGACTGCGTAAAACAGTCATTGATTTGAATTATGAAGGCCCCGGGTTTCCGGGGCCTTTTTTATTGGTGTCGTTGCCCGGCGGCCTCCGGGCCGGCAGGCACCGCCTGCTTTTTGTCCTTTTTCGAATTCGCTTCGTGATTATGTAGCTGTTTGTGAATATATCTTAATGTTTCTTGATCAGTTATTACTGTCACTGTCGCGCTGCTGCCATCACTACATATTATCGTCATTCCCGACGGAGATCGGGAATCCAGGGGGCCAGGATGGCCAGGGGGTATTTCGGGGTTGGACAGATATTTAATCTGGAGTGCAAAAATTCATTTTCGCTTTCATAGCCGGGAATTCATTACCGGCACATAATAAAACAACGCGGCGATGAATCGCCGCACTCCAAAAAAGGTTTGTTTTATACTCACTTTGTGGATGGCTCAAACTTAAATACACTCTGGTGTGTTTTTTGTCATGTTGTTGCGAGCGACGCGGAAATCCCGACAGTTCTTTTCTCACACGCATGCCGGGGTTGAACGTACCTCCCGAAATCTTAATTCGAGATCAATAATTAAGTATTTACCACGAGCAAGACTATTTTCTTAGTGCGTGTTTTATCAAGTTGATTTTCGTTAAATGGTTAATATCAGGCTTCTTTATCGAGTGCGCATGAAATTTTACTTTTAAGATCCATCGGAATCTCACAGTTGAGAAAATCACGATAACTTTCAATGATAAGTTTTTCGAATTCAATTCGGTTCAGGCATTTGCTGCAGGATGATATGTGAGCCTGCATCCTGATGCGGTCACTTTCGCTTATCTCGCCTTCGATAAACTCGTTGAGAATTTTTATCGCTTCATGACAATCCATGTTCACCATCTCCCTGTTGTTTATAAGGGAAACTCTTCTAATATCATAATAATGATCGATAATGCAAAGTGTCAACTATTGTTGTAACACCGGGTTGAAGATGTTGAGCGTCGGGGTTACAGATACTGCCGCTTTAGATGTAAAATTAGGAAAAGCGCAATGGAATGATGAATCAATAATGATACCGGTGATACCAAGAACGCAGACCCGCCATTTTTCCGGGCAGACGATGTCGATAATAAAAAACATCATTGCCGGCGGGAGTAGGGATTCGCTCGAAAAGTTCGAAAGCGAGATGGCAGGGTATACAGGAGTCTCCCACGCGGTGGGATATTCGTCGGGGCGATCTGCTTGCAGGGCTCTGTTCGAGTGCCTCGGATACGCCGCGGGCACTTCCGTGCTTGTGCCTTCATTGAATTATCCGGCGATTCCGCGGACGCTTGAGTTGCTGGGGCTGAGAATTATCTGGGTTCCGTTGAAAGTGCCCGGGCTGGAACCGGATTATGATGGGATCGATGCCGCGGATGCGGAGTCGGCGAGCGCGTTCATATTGCCTCATTACTATGGTATTCCTTCAGATGTAGAAAAGGCGCTGAGATTTTGTGATAAGTATGGAATAGACCTGATTGAAGACTGCGCGCATGCACAGGGTTCGTTTTACAGGGATAAGCATGTCGGCTGTTTCGGCAGGGCGGGCTTTATAAGTTTTGAAACATCCAAGCCGATGAATACGCTTGGTGGCGGGATGCTGCTTACGGGAGATGGCGATCTTGCAGAAAGACTAAATATATCGAGGCCTGAAAGCAGGGGTATTCCGATAAAGGGTATATTGAAAAGTTATGCGGAAGCTGCGATAACGTCGAGGTGGGTATATACGGTTTCGCTGTTTCCGCTGTTGTATGGCCCGAGGCTGAAGGGCGTGCCGGATTTTCTGGAAGAGGGTCTGGAAGGGCCTGCCGCCCGCGAGGTGCAGGCGCTGTCGGATTTGCAGGCGGAACTCGGTTTGAGGCATCTGTCCCGGTTCGAGTGGTACCTGGCGGGTTTGAGGCGTCAGTTCGATCTTATACATGGACTGCTTGTAAAATCGGGACTGGCCGTTCGTGTCGCGGATGGAGCGCAGCCGAACGGTTATATGACGGCTGGATATCATGAAGATGCGGGCGGAATTGCGGCGGCTTTTTATAAAAAGGGCGTAGATGTGAAGCTTCGTTATATGCAGGATTGCCAGGATCTCGGAATCGGGGCGGGGGGAGCGCGATGCCCGCGGATTGCGGGCGGGATGTTCCATCTGCCGCTGAGGACGGGGATCAGTGACAGGGGTATCGCCGGTTATGCGAGTGTTGTCAGAGACGTGCTTCGAGATTTTTCATCGGAGGTTTTCTGATGTCGTCCGGCGGTTTTTCACATTTGCTCGGCATGGCGGGAATGTGTTGCTCGGTATGGAAGACGAGGCATACCGGCTCCGCATGCAGATATCTGCCGCTGGTGCATCTCGACATCGAGCAGGGCTGCAATTCGAGATGTGTGACGTGTGATTCGTGGCGCAAAAAAGCGCGTGACTCCGGGCAGCTTACGACCGATGAAATTTTATCGATGCTGCCTGCGATGAAAAAGCTCGGAACCTGTATTGTTTCCATCTCGGGGGGCGAACCTGCGCTCAGGCCGGATCTTGAAGAAATAGTTTCCGGATTCAGTGAGGCGGGGATCGCTGTTCATGTGGACACGAACTGTCTTTGCATTGATCGCGCGCGCGCGGAGTCGCTGGTTCGCGCGGGTTTGAAAATCGTTTATACCTCGATCGACCATTTTGAGCCCGCCGGGTTCGAAAAGATACGCGGGGTTGACGGGCTTTCGAGGGTTATTTCGGCGATAGGCTATTTCAGGTCGGTACCGCAGCCTGTTCCTGTGGGGGTTAATATCACTGTTTCGAGTTTGAACTGCGATATCATACCCGAGTTGGTCGATAACGTCATCGCGCTGGGAGTGCAGAAGATTCAGTTTCTTCCGGTCCATCGAAGGCATGGTCAGTTCGAGACCACTGCCGGCGGCGATGAGTTCAGGCGGTTTGTCCCGGAAGATACGGGCAGGGTTGTTGAAATGCTTAAAAGAGAATCAGGAAAAATAAGAAAGCGCGGCATAGCAACCAATTCCCGGCTTTTCATCGACAATTTCGAAAATGCTTATCGGGCAGTGCGGACGGTTCCGTGCTATGCGGGTTATTTATTTGCAGTGATTGATCCTTTTGGGTTTGTCATGCCGTGTTACGAGCATAAAACAGGGATGAATGTCCGCGATATGGAACTCGATGAGATTTTCCGCTCAGGTGAATTTGTTGAAGCGAGAAAGAATGTGAAAGAATGCAAATTGCCGTGTATGATCGCCGGAAACGCGGAGCCGAGCATCAGGCTCCACCTGCCTTATATCGTCAGGAATCTGCCTGAGGCTTACAGGCAGGCCAGGATGCACACGGGCTGAGGAATATAGCGCGGTAAACAGCCTGCTATTTTATTCCGGAGATATTATTTATCGTGATCTCGAATATGCCGCCGCGGCTGACGGCGTAGAATCTTTCACCGTCTCTTGAGACCGTTACTCCCCTTAGCCTCGATCCGATGTTTCTCGAATATACGACTTTCCCGGATGATGCGTCAAGAATATAAATATTGCCGTTCAGGTAATTTCCCGACGCTATAAGGTTATGTTTTTCGGAGAACGCAAGATGCCGGAGCCCTTTTGAAAGGTGAGCGAAGTCTTCAACTTCGAATTCGCCTGTGTTCAGTTTATAAAGTTTGCCGGTCGCAAAGTCTGATATGATTACGGCATTCTGCGATTCTATATATCGCAAATGGTTGAAAACAGGGCCTACGCCTCTCATGAAGATGGATTTTCCAATGTCGGGAAGGTCTGCCTGCCGTATTGTTTTTATTTCTCCTGATGCGGAGTCGAGTTTCATGTGGTAGGCTCTGCCGCTGAACGCGGTGATGAAAGACCCGTCCGCAAGAGGCACTAATTCTTCGATCCGCCCGACTTCGAATTTTTTGAGTATATGTCCTTCAGCATCCACGATGTACCATGGGAAGGTTTCCTCGTCGCCGTTGTAAAATGTCAGGCCTGAGTCTGGATGTTTATGTATTCTTACAGGAAGATAAATGTTTTCCGGCAATATCTCGGGCTCGGATTCGAGTTTCGTGTCGTTGAAGACAAGAATTTTGCCGCTGGTGAATTCGGTCGTGTAAACACGGTTCGAGCCGCATTCAAAGAGAAGTTGTTCGGATGCGCCCCTGATATCCATGTGGAGATTCAACGCGCCGGTGTTTCTGTTCCATGAAACGATGCCCGGTCTCTGGAACAGGTTGGTGACATAAAGGGTTTCCCCGTCGCATCCCTCGTAAACTGAATAAAAGGATCTGGGGTATCGTGTTTTGAGGACGATTTTTTCAAGGGCTGTTATGTGTGATAAGGCGCTGTCTTTTGTAACATTGACCGGGTGAACCATTCCGGGCCAGAGATACCACACTGATACGTAAAGGAGCGTTCCGTACACCATGAAAGCCGCAAGCCTGAACACAAGGGAAAAATGGAGCCTGGTGTTCCTCAGGAAGAATGCCGCCGGAACGAGGATAATTGCGCAGGAAACGTACATGTAATAATTGGCCCATTCAAGAAAGCGCCAGCCGGTGAACATGCACAGATATGCCGGGAATGAAAGGCACAGAACGGGAAACCAGATCGAGCCGTTTGCAGTAAGAAAAGTTCCAAGAGCAGCAATTGAGATAGATAGAAACAGTGCGCGGATGCCATAGTTGCAGAAAAAAGTTGACATGAATATGCAAAGGGCGATGGAAGGGATAATCCACATTATTCTTCCGCTCCAGAGCAGCCACCACTGGAGTTGGGGGTTCAGTTTTTTTCTTTTTGCATATCCGGAGAGAAGAAGCAGAATTGCTCCTATGCCCCAGCCGGGCACGATGAAATCGAGCTCGATCAGTTTGTACAGGATTAACTGCGATATGAAGATCGCCAGTATCCCGGCGACCCTGATCAGGCGGTAAAATTTCGATTTTGTGATATTGTCCTCATATGCCATTACCGATACTCCACTAATATTTTCCCCCAACATCAAACTAAAAAACAATCCAAAACGGAAAAATAGTTGATGAAAAGGAAATGAAAAAAGAGTTTTCTGATATTATCAGAGGTGGAAAAAAGGCAGCCGGCATTGAAAAAAGCGCGGGAATCTGAGAGAATCATGAGACGAAGGCTGTGATAAAAAGCTTTGCGGCATGCGGGGGGTAAGTTTATGTTCGAGGGCAGTATAGTTGCGTTGATAACACCGTTCAAAGGCAATGGCCTTGATGAAGATAAAATAAGAGAGCTTGTAAACTGGCACGTGAAGCAGGGCACATCGGGGATCGTGCCTGTAGGAACAACGGGTGAGTCGCCGACACTGAGCCATGAGGAGCACAGGCGGGTCATCGAGATAGTTATCGAGGAAGCGAGGGGGCGGGTCAAGGTTATAGCCGGGACCGGCTCGAACTCGACACAGGAAGCAATATCGCTGACGCAGCATGCGGCGGAAGCCGGGGCGGACGGGGCGTTGATGATAACGCCATATTATAACAAGCCGGGGCAGAAGGGGATTTACGAGCATTTCAAAAAGGTTTCACAGAAGGTGGATATCCCGATTGTTCTGTACAATCACATTGGCCGGACGGGAATAAGCATCGAGCCGGCGACAGTTGAGGCGCTCTCGAAAACCGGCAGGTTCGTGGCGGTGAAGGACGCCAGCGGCGGGATCAATTATTCAGCCGAGATTCTGGAAAGAACGGGCGGAAAAGTCGCGATACTGTCCGGCAACGACACCTGGACGCCCGCATTGATGGCTCTCGGGGCGTCGGGTTGCATTTCCGTAGTTGCGAATATCCTGCCGAAAAAACACGCTCAGATGATAGCTGCTTTCCTGAAGAGCGATTACAAAAAAGGCAGAAAGCTTTATTACGATATTCTGCCCGCGATGAAAGCTATGGAGCTGGATGTCAACCCGGTTCCCGTTAAAGCGGCGATGGGCATGATGGGGATGGCTTCAGCGTCACTGAGGCTGCCGCTGGTTGCTCTCGGCAAAGAGAATAAGGCCGCAATGAGAAAAACCCTGAAGTCGTACGGGCTGATCAAGTAATCTTCGATTTGTGGCGGGGCGTTGTCCTGCATTAAATAAATAAACCCGGAGAATTTATGAACCTGAAAGCGATTCGCGTTTGCGTGTTTCTGTCTGTTGTTGCGTCAATTGTGTTTTTTTGCCGAACTTCCGTTCTGTGCGACGATGCCTTTTTTCTGAGATTCGAGTCGCGCGAGCTTGTTTATGATATTTCGCGTGAGATACTTCATTCAAAATCAAAAACGATCGTGGAGAGTACCGGCTTCAGGGTTATAGCTGATCGTGTGCAGTTCGATTTCAGTTCGAATATAATGCGCGCATCGGGTAATGCGACTCTCTATTTCAGCGATGCGGGATATCCTGTTTATGCAGGCGATATTGTTGTAAACGTTGAATTTTCAGAGGCGATGATCCTTACTGAAGGCTCGGGAAACAAACCGCTGTTCATCGATCTCGACGAAACCTTCAGCAGGTTTGTTCCGGAGTTGAGCGGAATAAATAAAACGCCGGCGTTCATCCCGTTGCCTGATAACAATATGATTACATGCGGCGAGCTTACTTACAGTTCAACAGACAAAATCGTGTTTTACGACGCGGTTCGTAAAGATGAAAACGGCGATGAGAAATACAGCGCGGTGATTGTTGCGGACGGGCCTTCTTTGAAAAGAAACAACACGATCCGCACATTGACTGCCACGAACACCAGTTATTACACAAGGGCCGGGCTGGAGTCGACGGGCTGGGTCGATTCGACGGGCACGGCGCTGACTTATGTGGATGTCGATTATCTTCATTCGGGCGAGGAAGGTTTTTCATACGCGGTTCCGGTGATTACGCAGACGCTTACGATGAGTGACACCGGCCTGATAGCGCGTGTTGGCGCCGACGAAATTTCAGACACGGCATACGCGCAGTTTTTCGATTACACGGGCAGCCGGAACGAGTTCAGCGTCGAGTATAACCGAGTGTCTGGTGAATACTCGAGTGAACTGGACGGCATTTTTCGAAAAGCGGGTTCGACTTCTATGGCGGCCAACGCGATGGTGTGGAACGATGCGTACCGGGTAAGCGCTTTTTACGAGGATGCGAGAAACGTGGCGCTGAACGAGTCGGCTTCCATGTTTTATAATTCAAATACGCATTCGAGATACCGCTACGGCCATGTCTCGCTTGCGGTCGATCCGTTTGTTACTCCGCTGAAGGATTACAGGCTCGCGATGGGCGTTACGGCGTCACGTTATTACAACTGGAACAGGTACCAGATCGACACCCCGGACGATTTCAAGAACACCGGCTATGTATACAACAGGGTAACGCTGGAGCCTGAGCTTTTTTCGGGCTATATAGCTCTGCCGGGCGGCGCGGGAGCGGTTCACAGGGTTTCATATTCCATGACGTACTCGAACTACGATTATAATTATTACAATATGTCGGGTGGTTTTATCGCCGATGATTACAATGCGCGGGCGCATGATTCGGCTTATGCGTTCAACTCCAACCTGAATATAATAATGCCGTTCAGCAATAGAACTCTTTTCGATATCGAGGTTGCAAACAATGTGAGCGGCGGAGACGAAACGGCGACGGTGTTCCCGCGGATAGTTCACAGTTACAACGGCAGGGATTATGCGCTGGCCGGTGTTCTGTATGATTTCGAATCGGATGAATGGGAATCGCTGAGAGTGGATGTCGTGTCGAGGAGGAAGGGTGATCTGCGTTTTTCTTATTCGACGAGCTACGATCTTGTGGATGACGAGACGAGCAGCGAGAGCATGAGGCTGCTGATAGACAGGCCGTGCGGGACGTTTGTGATCGAGTATGAAGATGTTAATTCCATTTTCTCCATTTCTTTTTATAATTAAACCCTGCGAATGAAATTAACTGGCGGGAAGGCTTGCCGGGTGGCGTTATGGTTGAAAGCCGGATGGCGGACAGGTTGTTCATGGAGGCGATGCGCCTTGCGCGTGCGGGCGAGAACATGCGCGCGTTCGATATGTTCGGCAGAATTCTGTCGCTCGATCCTTCGCACAACATGGCCGCGTACAACAGGGGCGTGATTCTTCTCAGGATGGGCAGGCTGAAAGAGAGCGCGGAGGTTTTTCTGAACCTGTTTTCCAGGATCCCCGATGATCCGGACATATTTATCAATCTCGGGAAAATTATGGACATGAGCGGAAAGCCGGACCAGGCGATGGATTTTTTCAGGAAAGCCCTCGAACATGATCCCGGCAACCCCGAAGCGAACTGCATGGTCGGGGTGCTGCTCGGCAGAAGCCACGGCAAATACGAAGAAGCTGTCGAGTATTTTGATAAGGCGTTGAAAACGGCTGCCGATATGCCGGAGGCGAGGCAGGGGCTTGCGATCTGTTATCACCATCTCGGGGATACAGATAAGGCGATGATAAATATCCGCGCGGCTATCCGAATGGACCCTGAGAACGGAGTGCTTCACAACCACCTCGGCATTATGTATATGAAGATGGGAGAAGAAGAGAGGGCGGATAAGCATTTCAGACGTGCGCTCGAACTGAATCCCGGGCTGAAGTTGAGGCACCAGAATTTGTGGGACATGAAGAGCAGTCTGCACGGCTGATATTCTTGCCCCGGAATTGTAATGCTGTTATGCTTCTTTCATGAGAAACTTTTATTTCGACATTTTTTCAAGGGACGTTAAATGGACTACATAAGGGAATTACTTGCTAACGAGATATCGGGAATAAGAATAATAACCCTGCTATATGCGTTCATCGCGATACTTGGCGGCTTCGTTTTGAAATCGCTGATGGTGTCGTTCATCAATCGTGTGGCACAGATGGCGGAGAAGTCGGGAGCGGGCTGGCTGATGCTGATCCTGAAGTCGCTGCCCAGGCCGGTCGGCTGGGCGTGCGTGCTGGGCGGTATTTATGCCTGCACCCTGGTTCTTCCGGTCCCGGTCGAGCCTGTCGATGTGAGAAAGTTTCTTGACGCAATGATACGGAGCCTGTCTGTGGCGCTGATCATCTGGCTCACGTTTATAATTCTCGACAGTCTCATGGATATGTGGTCTGAAAGCGCCGGACGGACAGAGACAAAGATAGACGATATGATGGTCCCGATAGTGAGGAGCAGCGCAAAAACGTTCCTGGTGCTGATCGGCGTTGTGATGTTTTTGCAGAATCTCGGGTATTCGGTATCGAGCCTGCTTGCCGGGCTGGGGATAGGGGGCATGGCGGTTGCGCTGGCGTCGAAGGATACAATCGCGAACCTTTTCGGCTCGATCGTTCTGTTTGTGGACAGGCCGTTCCAGATCGGCGACTGGATAGAGATGGACGGCATCGAGGGGACGGTCGAAGAGATAGGGCTGAGAACGACGAAGATCAGGACGTTCGCCAATAGCCAGATAATCACGCCGAATCACATTTTTACGACCACCGCGATAAACAACTGGTCGAGAATGAAAAAGCGCCGGATAAAAATGACGATCGGGGTTACGTATCAGACCGACCCGCAGAAGCTGGAGGCGGGGGTCGAAAAGATCAGGCAGATTATCCGCGAGGACGAAAAGATACGCGACGATTTTTTCCTTGTTAATTTCGATAATTTCGGGCCGTACAGCCTTGATATCTTCGTTTATTGTTTCACGGTGTCGACTGTGTGGGGCGAGTTTCTCCAGGCGAGGCAGGATTTTATGCTGAAAGTTATGTACGCTTTCAAGGAAATGGGGATAGAGTTCGCGTACCCGACACAGTCTCTTTATGTGAATCCGGTGCCCGGTTTGGGCGCCGATGTTCAAAGGCCGCAGTGAGCGGGAAGGGGGCGCTGTAGGGATATGAGACTCGAAGAGATTACAGGTGAATCGATAATTCTTCGTCCTCTGTGCGAGGATGAGGCGGAGCAGGTTTGTGAGTGGCGGAACCAGCCTGAGCTTGACGGGCTTTTTTTCAGGCGCAACATAAGCGCGGAAGAATATAAAAGATGGCTTAAGGATGTGGAAGCAAGCGCCAATCGTGGAATCTACGCGATAGCAACGAGAGATGAATCGAAGATTCTGGGAACGCTGTCATTCGAGTTGCAGCGTCACACCGGAAGGGAATCGGCTGCGGAGATTGGAATAATGATAGGCGACAGTGCGCAGCGCGGGAAGGGCTTCGGCGCGCAGGCCATCGAAATCCTGTCGGATTATTTGAGCGGGAAGCACGGCGTCGGCGAGATCAAGGTGCTTGTTTTCAAATCAAACTCAAGAGCGATTTCTTTTTATGAAAAGCTGGGTTTCAAAACCGACATGCTGATAATGAGCAGAAAGACCGGGGAAGCCGGCGGACAGACTTTTTAGTTGAAATCCCCTTCGCAGATACCTTCCCCCATGGGAATATCTCGCGCGGCTTTTTTACCTTCAATATCGATTATGTTTTTCGGATGCAGACCCGGTTTCCGGTTTCCGGGTCGCAGGATATCATAATTAGTTCCTTCTTCAAGGGTTTCCCCCCGTCTTATGTTACGCGTTGCCTGAACAGCGCGACGTGCGAAACTGCGAAGCTCATTTTCTATTTCCTGCACGTTCTTTTCGCCTGAGCCGAGAGCTTCTTCCGTTTTCCTGATCGCTTTAACCATCTTTTTCAGTTCATCGGGTTCGAGCGCGAACGCATGGTCTGGCCCGGGAAGCTTTTTATCTATCGTGAAATGTTTTTCGATTATCGTTGCGCCGAGCGCAACCGCCGCGACCGGCGCGGTTACGGGGTCGAGACTGTGGTCTGAAAAGCCCGCCGGGACTCCGAATTCCCGCATCAGAAAAGGAATGACTTTCAGTTGAAGCCCGGACATCGGGGCGGGGTATTTCGCCGTGCATTGCATTAGCGCGATTTCTTCACCCCCGTTTTCCCTGAAGCAGTCTATTGCCCATTTTATGTCTTCGGTGTTTGCCGCGCCTGTCGAGAGTACGAGTGGTTTGCCGGTTGACGCGACAAATTCTATGAGCCTGAGGTGTGATATTTCGTAAGATGCGATTTTGTGAATCTCGACATGGGGGTCCACTTCGCGGGCGTCGTCGATTGAAAAAACGGACGACATGAACCGGATGTTTTTTTCGGAACAGTGCGAGGCAAGTTCCGGGATCATGTCGTATGGCATGGAAAGGTCGTCGAATATGGCGGAAATCTCTTCCTTGATCCCGGCATCCGAAAGGTAGCTCGATTCGCCCGCGTTGGGAACATATACGGATTCCGCCCTGTATGTCTGGAACTTCACTGCATCCGCGCCGGCATCCGCGGCGACGTCGATGAGGGTTTTTGCCATTCTGATATCGCGGGCAGGAGTGCCGCATCTCCAGTTGGAGCCGGCTTCAGCAATGATAAACACTTTTTTGTTTTTCAGCATTTCGAAAACCTCAGTAATAATTTTCCATCATGGAGGGCTTATTTGCAAGTGAAACGTCGCCCGACCGGTTACTATACAACGCGGCGTGGAATGCTGTAGAATAATTCCCATGTTGAGACAGATGATCAGGCGGGTAGGATTTTTTTTCACGGTTTCACTCATGTTCATGGTAACCATGCTCATGGTGTTTTCGGCATTTTATCACTACGTGGAAAAGCTCGACTGGCTTGATTCGTTTTATTTCACGGTGATAACGACTCGAACGATAGGTTTCGGCGACATAAGCCCGCAGACAGTTGCCGGGAAAATCGGGACGATAGTCAATGCCGTTCTGCCCGCGACGGTTTTTCTCGGCACGTCACTTGTTGTGCTGGAGACCGGGATGCGATACCTTGAGAATTATTGGAAGAGGCTGCGAATGAAATCGAACAGGAATCATGATTTGATAGTTGCTGATGCGGAAATGCTGGAGAGCATTGTTACCGAATACACGCTGAAGAACAGGAAATTTGTTGTTGTATCTAATGTAGAGGGCGGAAGGCTCCCGGCAGGTCTGGACAGGTATTTGAACGAAGGAAACCTGCTTTATGGAGATGCGACACAGGACCGGATACTGGAAACGGCGCAGATTGGGCATGCGAAATCAATCGTGATAGCGACAGGCGATGACAATTTCAATATGTATGTGCTTGTGACGGCGAAGGCGCTCAACCCGGGGATCAAAGCGGTTGTCCAGGTGAACAGGCGCGAGACGGAATCGAAATTCCGGTCTGTGGGAGCCGATATATTGCTGCCCGCGGCGACTGTTCTGGGCCGGATGCTGAGCGAAGCTGCGGTGAGTACGATTTCGCATAATTTTCTGGTTGCGCTTCACACATCGACAAGGGACCCGTTTTTTCAGGAGATCAGCGTGCGTGAATCCGATGCGGGGAGAAAAGCGCGGGAAGTTTTTCCGAGCGCGATTACGATATTCAGAGACAACAATTATATTTTTGATCTTGAACGGAATGTGTTGTGCGAGGATGATGTCGTGCTCAGTTTAAAATTGGAATATGAAGGTTGACGTAAGAATTATTCGGCGATAATTCTTATCGAGCGGCCTTCTTCGCCTTCTTCCATGTAGAAACTCAGTGGTTTTCCGGATTTAAGCTTTGAAAGAATCTCGTTCAGGTTGGACCCGGAACCCGGAATTGTCGAATCATCCGGGATGAACCTGAAGAATAATTTCAGAATCGAAAAAGGAATTCTTATCGGAGTCAGGCTTTTATATTTGCCGCCGGTGCGTGCGCGCATTTCGATATTGAGCCATTTCGGTTCGCCGGTTTGAGCTCCGGAAGATTTAGCTTTATCCGATTCTGAAACATCGAGTGCTTCCATCAGGCGCATTCCCTGCTCGGGTGTGATCTTGCCTTCTTTTATCATGTTGAGAATTTCTAATTTTTCTGTCGTTTCACTGCTCATGTCGGGCCTCTGTTAAAGTTCTTCTATAAGAGATGCGCCTTCTTCAGGCGATAGCTCGCCCCGTTTAATTGATTCAATTATCTCAAGCCTTCTCATGCTTCGTATGTCGGGGTCCGCTTTCTGCATTCTGTTATCGAGTTTCGCGACGATAGTGTCCAGTTTGTTCCTGACAGTGGGATACGAGATTCCGAGGCGTTTTTCCATCTCTTTAATATTTCCACGAGATACCACGAAAAGTTCGACGAACCTTCTTTCCTCATCCGTAAGGTCTGAGAAGAGGCCGTGCCCGAACGTTCCTTCGATGGCTGTATTGCATTCGGGGCAGGTGAGACGGGATATCACCAGTGAACTGTTGCATACAGGGCAATGGCTTACGGCTCTTTTCATTTTACTCTCCTACGTTTGTTTTTCCGATCCAATCCTGTTCGGCGAGTTGACTTTTCGTTGAATATCTTACAATATATTTAAGTAAGATTAAAGAAATCATATTAAATCATGAATAAAAAAGCGAAATTGACAAGAGTACTTATTGTAGAAGATGACAGGGATACAAATGAGCTTGTCGCCCTGATAATGAAAGATGCGGGATTTGAGACGGTCTCGGCGCTCGACGGCAGGGAAGGGTTGGACAAAGCAAGGGATGACGAGCCGGATATCATAATTCTGGACCTGATGCTGCCTGAGATCGACGGCCTTGAAGTGTGCAGGCGGCTTAGCGCCGATGAAAAGACTAAATCGATTCCCATAATAATTCTCACGGCTAAAAGAGAGCTTTCCACAAAGCTCTCATCCTTCGTAGCAGGAGCAAAGCGTTTTGTTACAAAACCTTTCGACAGTAATGATCTTTTAATTGAAATTAACAGAACGCTCAGGCAAAAAGAACTCCAGGCGAACGACGTGAGATCATCTATTGAGCCCAGGGATTGACAATATCCTTTTGCAGACGCCTGTACTGATTAACCCTTCGAAGATTGCGATTAATATTTCTTGTTCTTAAGATTTCATCAAGTAATGCCGTATATAATATATAGGGGAGATGTGTGGTTATTAATTGTATGGTGAAGGAGATATGAGGACAGGATGTTATATACGCTTGTTAAAGACAACGAAGAAATAAGAATAATAACGGTTCTCGTGGAGGTTATTCAGTATAGCAATCACGAGGATGTTTTTACTAAGATAAAAGCTGCAATAAGTGATATGAATTCATTGATAGTGCTTGATTTGACGATGGTGAAATTCATGGACAGTCTGGCGATGGGAATGCTCATCCCGCTGTTGCTTTATACGCGTCGATTAGATGGAGATATGGCGGTTGTTACTAAGGACGCTAAAATAACCGAGCTTTTCAGGGTGCTTCAGCTTGATAAGGTTATGAAGGTTCTCGGCGAAGTTGATGCTGCTGTTGAGTATCTCAGAAAAATGGAGGCCAGAAAAAATGGCGGCGATTAGTGGGGCCTGTTCTTCCGTGATACCGTATATGGCGGGAAAGCTTTATGAGAGCGCTACATGGATGAGGGTGATGACTGAAGCTTTTGATGAGACAGACAGGCAGACGGAAGTGTTGAATGCGCGCGGTTCATGGATGGGCCGAACAGGAAACATAGCTACTTACTCTCATGTCGATCTTTATTATTGAGGAAATAATTGGAAGAATCATTTGAAAAGATGGAAATTCAAATCGGGTATATAGACGATGTAAAAATCGTATGTCCGGTTATTGATGAAATAACATATAAAAACACCAAAGATTTGTTGTCTGAAATGAAAACGGAAATAAAGCGGGACAGCCGCAACATTGTGATGGATATGAGGCATATCGAGATAATCGACAGCGTGAGTCTCGGCACGCTTGTAACCATTCTGAAATATGCCGGTTCCAAAGGTTCGAGCCTGGCGATCTCCAATGTTTCCAATCAGATCAAAGAATTATTCAACCTTCTCAACTTTACCGATGTGTTTCGGATTTACAGTGACTCTGAAACTGCCGCAAAAGCGTTGTCGAAAAGTGTTGAACCTTCGGCCTGAATATCCGTGCCTGAACGCAATATATCATGTTTATGACAATTCTGCATGGAAGCAGGTAAGGCAAAATTTCTTTCACATGTTTGCCCGGATGAGATCACGGGTGAATATCCCCAATTGTTATTTTGAGAAGTTGGGCTGATCAGATATCCGGTTCCTGAAGCGGTTGTTCGCCGGTTGCATCTTCTTCAGGCTGATCCGTCAGCGGTGTTTCCGAGGGCCCGGATTCGGGCACCCGGAATGAATCGGATTTATCCTTTTTGATCGCTTCCGCCTGTTCTCTTTCGAGCCTGATTGTTTCTTTTGTGATTTCCGCTTTTTTCATCAGTTCTTCAATGTTGATTTCCTTGTCTTCCCGGTCCCATTTGGCAAGCATTTCCTCGACGAGTTTTTTAAGGTTTCTGAATTCCATTTCGAGTGCCTGCCCGTCACCTGAGTTCGATGTCCGAATGTACTGTTTCAAGGAATTTATTGAGGAAGTGAGATAACCCGAAGTGCTTATGGTTTGTGTGTGAACTATATAATAGAGTTCGTTGGTTGGTTTTAGATTCTTATAACATTCAGTGATGATTTCGGCGTCCGACTGCATCATATCGAGTTCGGGGATGTTTTTCCCCATGAAGGCATTGGGGTTGATGTTCATGCGGTCTATGAAAGACTGAAGGCCGGAGAAAACAATCATAAAATTTCTGTCGCACTCTCTCCTGTTGATTACATAATCGATTATTTCCATCTGTTCTGAAAAACGGTAAACGTTTTTCTTGAGTTTTGCGATTCGCTCGTCATCCGGGGCTATCTCGATTACCCTGTCAACTTCCTGCCGTGCTTCTTTGAAGTTATCGGTGGCTATATAGCATTCTATTAATTTTGAAGCCACGTAAACATCGTTGAGGTTTTCTTCCAGGGCGGACAGGAAGTATTTTTCAGCATCTTCAAACTGTTTCCTTTCGAAATAAATCTCCCCGATGTTTGTGTTGATTTCGATCCTCTCCACCCTTGCAGCTTCGTTTTTTGCAAGCTCCAGAAGTTCAAGCGCCCGGTCATACTCTCCTTTTTGCTTAAGCAGCAGTCCGAGATAATGGCCGGCGATTCTATTGTTCGGGTTAATCTCTATGGCTTTATTGAGATTTTCTTCTGCTTTATCCTGGTTTTCGTTTCGGTAGTACATCATTCCGAGAAGCGAATATGTTTTGTCTCCCGGTTTACACCATTTCATGGAATCGTTCAGGGTTTCGATCGCTTTTTCAGCTTGATCGTTTTCTCCATAACATTCCGCGAGAGTTGTCCATGCGCTTGAGAGGCGAGGTCTTTTCTGAGTCACTTTTTGCAGACGCTGAATGCAGACGCTGGTTTTACCTGTTTCGAGCATCATCTGGCTGTACTTGATATCGGATTGTACTTTGTAGGATGTGTAGATTATTGCAGCGGCGTAAAAAATTATCGCAGATACAATAATATAAATGAAAGGACGCCATGTTTTGCTGTTTGTGGCTTTCCTTATGGGTTGACTGGAGGCTGGTTTCTGTGCCGGCTGGATTTTATGACCACATTTTGAGCAGAATTTTCTTCCGTTTTCCAGTTCTGATCCACAGTCAGGGCATTTCATATTGTATTCTCGTCCGCTTTTATGTATTAGTGACGCTGATAAATAAAAGGGCCCGGTGCCATATCGGTCCGGGCCCGTTCCCGCAATGTTGCAAAAAGTTATTTAATAAGCCTTATTGTTAAGGCTTCTGTAATTTTAATCCAGAATCCCGTACCTACAGGTATGTTCGAGCCGTAAGTGATTTCCTGGTAATTCTGTTCCGCCGCGTTGAACCTGAACGCTTTTTTCACTATTCCTTCACTGACAGCCTGATCGAGGTCGATGAAACTGGTTCCATCGGTGGATATCTTGACGTTGTTTTTATGCCAGTAGATTGTTTCTATGAACGGATTTCCTACAAGGTTCCATCCTTCATGCAGTGAGATGTCCTGAATCGGATCTATGTTGATGGTGCCCTCGTAAAGCAGTGTCGATCCAGATTCGGCGGAGTATTTCCACATTCCTGTCGCGCCGGATATCTCGATTGAGGAGCCTGTATCTGTGGTTGAATAAGAGTATTTAGCAGCGTCTCTGCCCATTGTCCACAGCGGCTGATCGTCGCTTTCATCAGTCTCGACCGTAGCTGTTTTTTCGCTTGTGGATTGCGGAAGCGCAATCAGGTTCCATCCTTTTTCAAGCGGTAGCATTAGTCTTGATACCGAAGTCGACGTGAGATCGGAAGGAACGGTGCTGACCGGCGATGAGCATTCGCTCTCATTGGGGATGTTCGGGTAACAGGTATTATTTGAAGTGCGTATCTCGTTGTCGATAGATGTCACACAATACCAGTACCCCTGTCCGTTCGTGAGATTCGTGTCGGTGTAGATAGGAACGGTAACGGTCGCCGTATTGATCTTTGTATAATCCGAGTTTTTCTGACCTGATCTGTAAACGTTGTAAGCAATTGCTTCTATGCTTTCATTCCAGGTCAGCTTGATGCTTCTGTTCGACGGAATAGCAATGAGGCCGGTTGGCCTGGATGGCGGTGTGAGATCCTCTCCGGGAACACCGCAGGTTGTAACGCCTGCGCTTTCAGCTCCGTCGGTGGATACGGTAATAATCATGTAGCAGTAAGTTTTACCTGCAATCAGATTTGTGTCCGTGTAAGCAAGAGTTCTCATTTTTTCGACAGAAGTGGTTGATGTATCCGGATCGATAACCTGCCAGTTATCGCCGGATGTAGTTGAAGATTTATAAAGCAGGAATCCGGCAATGCCGGAGTCTTCAAGCAGGTTGGCTCCAGACCATGAGAGGAACAGTGAGTTGCGTTCGCTCTTGCTGCTTCTTGCGCAGAAAGCGCCGACTTTATCCGGCGCTTCCGGGTTTGGAATCCCGTAGTTCCAGCTTGATTTTTCGCTTTCATTGCCGTTAACGTCGAACGCGGAAATTTTGTAATAGTAGCGTGAGTCTTCTACCACGCTGAGATCGAGATAGCAGGCTTTCGAAGAGTCGGCTTCAGCGCAGTAGCAGGGTGATTTGCCGGCCATAGTGCAGTAATTCAGGTTGCTGAGATCGTTGAATATAGCTACCTGAGTTTTGAACTCTCCGGTAGGACGTGTATCTCGATATATGATGTATCCGCTGAGATCGAGATTCGGATCCTCCTGCGGAAGCTCTGTGAATGTAATAACAAGCCCGACAGCGTGTGTAGTTGGATCTACGCCCGGTTTATCAGGTGCATCGGGTGAAGTGTTATCAGCCCTGTTAACCGGGGTGGCTGCAACGGATTTGGTCTTGTCAAGCTGTTGTTTGTTCCCGTTTTCATCCACGGCGAGAACGGTGTACCAGTACCTGCAATCGGGGCAGAGGACGACTTCCGATGAACTTGAATCTTTGTATGAACAGATATTCCCGCCAAGAGTATTGTCGGGTCTCGGGATTGTTTTGCTCGGGTCTGCCGCCGGGCATGCAGAGACAGAGGTTTTCGTGGCTATCAGTTCATAGCTTCCAAACTGGCTTGTATTCGGGCTGAGAGGTGTGCATGGGCATGCCTCGTCAACCTGATTGGTGATACCGTCATTATCGCAGTCTCCAAGGGGATCGGCGACTATATCACATTCACAGTATTCCAGTTTCTGAGGTATGAGCCTGTAGATTTCGTAAGAAACGACATCAGGGTCGGTCACTCTGGACCAGAATATCTCGATTTCATCGGATTGAAGCATCTTGTCGTCGATGAAGCCGTCGTTGTCATTGTCAAGACCGTCCTTGTCCGCGCCTGAGCCGCTTTCCTTGAGATCAAATCCGGCTCTCGCCCAGAAATCTTCAGGATAGGGCGGTGCAATTGTGTCGACATTCACCGGTACTATCGAAACATATTCTGATTTCTGGCTGATATTGCCGTGGTCATCGACTGCGGAAATCTTATAGTAATAATTTATACCGGCGATTCTGGCCCTGTCATCTATGAAACTCAGGTCATCGATACATTCCACATCGTCGCCTACGTTGTTCGTTACGGTTGTATATCCCTCGTCAGATTCGAGAAGATCAATCATGCTGAAAGTATTCTCACCGGTTGAAGTACTCACGAAAACCTGGAAGCAGGCGAGATCTTCGTCTTCGGGCATTTCCCAACCGAGTCCGATCTTCGAGTTGTCCAGCGCGGTAGCGGTGAGGTTTTCAGGCGCGTCGGGCGCGACCATGTCAACCGGCACACCGAGAGTTGCGTCGGAGTACTCGCTTTCGTTTCCTTTGGTATCCACGGCTGTGAGACAATAGTAGTACTGATGGTCTTTCTCGATATTCGTATCTGTATAAGAAGTGTCGGTAATCTCTTCCGCCAGTAGTTCGGAAGGCTCACAGATATCGTCTTCCTCGCTTTTATAAAGGTTAAAGTGCGAGAAATCTATCTCTCCGGGGGAAGTGGGATCGGGCACGTAATTTTCATGATCTTCCCACGTAATTGTGAGTTTCAAACCATTGATATCAGAAGAAATGCCGCCGCTTGTTCCCCATACGGGGATGGTTGGCGCGATAGTGTCGGCTGCCTGCACAGGTCTTTCATATGCTTCGCTGAACTTGCTTTCATTGCCGTTGATATCGACGGCGGTTACAACGTAGTAGTAATTCTTTTCGTTCTCGATATTGGTGTCCCTGAAGCATATAGTGGTGGTTGCGAGGCCTTCCACAGTTTGCGCAATCAATGTCTGGTTGAGGCGGACGTATGAGGAATCCGGTGGTTCAGCAACATCGCTGAATGACCTGTATACATAGTAACCTGAAACGTCTTCCTCGTTGCTTCTTGCCCACCATATTGAAATCTGGTTTCCGTAAAAGTCGCTTCCGCCGTAAGCCGGGCAGAACTCTGCGTTCATTCTGCCGGCGCAGGGTCGAATGTTATCTGTGCCGCAGTATCCCGCAACCTCTACCGGCGGTTTGGTGTCGCGGGCTGTTATAACAACCGGGTATGACCTGATTCCCTCGTATGGGGGCGGGGGATCGGGGTTGCCGTCTACGAATTCCTCCTGATCCGGATCGTCGAATATCTCGTAAACGGAATTGTCTACTCCGGCTACCCGGTAGAAGTAAGTATTTCCTCGTTGTACGGTTTCATCCGTGAAAGTTTCATCCTGCACTCTTTCCTGGCTGTACCAGTTTTCGTGGCTGTAATACGGATGTTCAGGATCGGGGCATTTTCCAACCAGCCAGCTGGAGGTTGTGCTGCCGCTCAGATCCTCGTCAACAAGTCCGTCGCCGTCGTCGTCCTCGCCGTCTGCGATCTCTTCGTCGATAACACCGTCGCCGTCGTTGTCTCGCCTGTCGTCTGCCGTCATCTCACCGAAAGTACATATGGAATACGGGTAAGTACATGAGCGTCCGGTGTTGCACTCGGTGTCGTCGGTGCATACGCAGCCGTCGTTCAGTATATCTCCGTCGCAGCCGTTTGTTTGAGTCTCGATCGTAAAGAAAGGCGGATTAGTGCAGATCTTTGCCGGCATTTCACATGTCCTGCCGGGTTTGCACTGGTTTTCAACCGGCTGGGACGGATCGCATTGACAACCATCCACATATGGGGCTTCATCACAGCCTCCGTGTACACAGGCATACTTTTTATCTTCAATGTAAGACCTGTAAATATTGTAATGATCGAAGGTTCTGTCCTCGATCGACATATTCCAGTCAAGCTTTATGGCGGTACCACTGTTCTGGACTGTAGCAGAGAGAGAAGTGGGGCGTGCCGGTGCCTGTGCGTCGAGTGGAATCCCTTCCATCCGGCCTGAAAGCACGCTGCAGTTTCCGCCGTTTTCCCAATCGTATTTAATAGAAAGATCGTCGCAGTCCCTTTCCACGATCGGGTTGACACAGCCCTGTTGGGTCTCTGAATCGTAAGGAGTTATACCGTAATCGCAGGTGTCGGCGGTTGATCCTATGGTATGCCATCCGTCACCAGCGTAAGGAGCATCCACTGATTTCATTTTGTAATAATACGTGTAGCCGTCAACCAGTCCGTTATAGAACAGTACCGGAGGATGCCTTAGCGGGTCGTAATTCTGATGTTGAGTCACGTCGTATGTATAGAGGGGTTCACCATCTTCACCGAATAGAGTGGTTGCGGATGCCCACCATGTGTCTGTTGCTGCGAGGTTACCGCAATACCAGAGGTCTTCGTTGAAAGAGGTTCCCGTGGTCAGAGTCGAACAGTCGAAGTACTCATAAGCGCCGTCCTCGCCCGGATACAGGTCTCCCGCACCGTTGATTCCGGGCGATGGCCTTTCGTCGCCTTCGCCAAGCATAACTCCGCCAGCCTGTCCATCAACGCCGTAGTCAACACTTGGTTCCCAGTTTGTTCGTTCGTCGACAAAAATTGTATCCGTGCCAACGCCGGTTTCCATGAAACCGAAACCTGAGTCGAGGAAATATCCGTGGAATCTATCGACGGGCGTTTTTGAGATTCTGCGGTAATGCGAGTCGTCCTGGCAGTAAAGATCGAGTCCTTCACGCCCGCTGTCCTGGGTGATTTTTACGGCATCGAGAGGATTTGCCGGGCATCTGTATATCACGTAGCCGCCCACGTCTTCTTCCTTGTTCGGGCTCCAAACGATTTTGAGCTGCTGACCGTTGTTCATAGCGTATGCGTCGGTGACATCAGTTGCATCAGGTTTGTAAGAATTTTTCAGGAGAGTTACCGACTGAGGCGCCGTGAAATCACTGAAGTTGAAATAAATGGTATCTGACCCATGAGGAAGGTCGAAAGCCCTGATTTTGAACCAGTAAGTTTGCCCGTCGGGCAGAAGCGCCGTGCCGTCGTCCTTACAGTTGGGTGTCCAGCATCCTTCGTCAACCGAACCGTCTTTGTCCTCATCCACAAGATTGTTTTTAAGGTCGCAATCCACGTCTACGATGCACGTGATCGGTTCGCCCGGGAAACCGTACCCGGTGTGTGGTCTGGAGACATCGAACGGTCTCGGGTAACGTCTTCTGTTCTGGATCCAGTATGGTTCATCGGATTCAGGATCATCGCGGGGCTCTGGATTGAGTCCATAGCAGTCGCCGTTAACATCCGTGCTTGCAGTGTCTTTAGTACACATAGTGTAAAAGAGTTCATATTTTGTACCGCGGTCGCGTGAAATGTATATCTGGTAACCGCCGAGATCCTCGATGTTGGACTTCAGATAATCCTGGTTGAAAACGACCTCTCTCCATTTTAACTCAACCTGTGTTGAGGTTGGATCGTATCCTTCATCAACTCTGTTTTCCGCCTGCGGATCCATGATATCGGAATCGCCGTCATTATCTATGCCGTCTTCTAAGTTGGCTTCATCGCATCTCCCGAGGCAGAGTTCTAATGCCGATGGTGTTTCAGGCGGTATGTAATCCTCACGAATCTCCACATCGAAATTCGCAAGTTTTCCTGTCGAGTAGTAGTTCAAGCGCGGCGTGCTGTCCTGCGCGAGGGCTGTCATGTTGAAGTTTTTCAGGCATACGAAATACAGCAGGCAGTCGATGTCGAAATCATGCAGTGTCAAATCCAGTCCAAGGGCATGAATCGGCGCATCCCCTGTTGATCCGATAGTATCCTCGCGGCTCATCGTAAGGAACATTTCATTGCCGTCGACAGTTACCTGGCAGGAGCCGCAACTGTAAGCTGAAAAATCGTCGCCTGTTTCCGGATCGGGGGGTTTGCAGCCGTCTTCAGATTCAGATCCGCCGTTTTTACACGGGCAGGCATCATCGCAGTTCAGGTATCCATCCTCATCGCAGTCGCCAAGCGGATCGGCATCGCAAGGATCTTCCGCGCAGCCGAGTTTTTCACAATCACTCGGTCCGGGTGGTTCTTCAACTCCACATGGGAATGCCGTACGGCAGTCCGACCCATCCGCGTATTGTTCCAGCTCTTCGCCGTCATAAGCGTTTGCGAGACCGCCGGAGAGGAGAGAGTTGATGTCCGCCCATAGCGAAAGGCTTCCGTATACCGGAACGTCTGCAACAACAACGAGGTAGAATGTCGAGTTCGAGTCAACATTAACCATCTGCCATGCGTATCCGGCGAATTTACTTCCCATTTCTCCGAACGTGTATTCACAACCGATGAGAGGGTACCAGCTTCCATAACATCCCCAGGTCATCTCACCGGTGGTCTCCATCTTCAGGTATATATCCGCTTCCGAGTGGCTGATTTTGAATTCACGGATTTCGGCATGATCCATATGGGGTTTCTGAGCATTCAGGAACCCTCCGTCGCTTCCGAATTCCGGTCCGCATCCCGGCGGGTTGCCGTCGTCTCCAACATCGTGGCACATGGTGTCGTAGTCGCCGAGATATTCACACCATGTGTTGCTCACAACCGCGCCGTCATCCAGGTATTTGCATTCGTTAAAGCAGCATTCGCATCCCGGGTCGTTGCAGCCTCCGGTTCCGTTGTCATAGAGTTGTTCTCTGGTCTTCGGGAAAGTCGCCGGACACCAGTCGTCTGTCGCAGAACATTGTGTTGATATTGCATCCGCATTTTCCTGAACTGTCGGATCCTGGTCGATTGGTATTCTGTCGAAGTAAAAGTCTTTTATGCCTATGTAAGCGTCCGTAAGATCGGAGCCGGATGACGGGTATGGCGGAACTGTCGAACCGGATGCCATGTTTCCACATGTGTCGTAGACTTTCGGAAACATTCTGAATCCGCCGCCGATATGGTTAGCGAAGGTGTTGAACGGTTCCTGTTTAAGATCTATGTTCGCTGTCCACACTCTCATTCCCATTGAGTAGAATGTCGCGTCTACAACATCGACGGGAGTGAGGGCATTTGTAAATCTCACCATACCGTCGAGAGGCGATATTTTATATGTTTTGATCCCGAATTCTTCATATACGGCTTTAACTTCATCTGTTGGGTTATCGCACATAGGATGAAGTTTTTTTAATGTATTGTTCTCTCCGTTGTAAATATCGCAATCGATTCCGGGAATACCGTTTACTCTGACTAGCGGATGCCCGGTGACATTAGGATATCTGTCGAAAGGAAATGGATCCAGGAGCGGGAAAGCATCGAGAATGTCTCCACCGCCCTCGGGGAATCCCTCTACATTGCAGAGTCCTTCGCCGTCGCCCTTGCTGCACCACGGGTCCGGCCATCCCGGTTCGCCCGCAAGCCCAATATTTACACCTGTGTTGGGTGGCCATGTGTCTTTGGTTTCACACATCAAGCCCCATGGACAATCGTAATCATGAGGATAAATGTAGAGGCTTCTCAGTTCAGCGCCGCAGAATTCTTCAGACCACGGACATCGCCTGTTCGGGGCCGGTCTGTCTCCCTCCGGGTTGTAGGCTGATGATACGGGGGAAAGCGCCCAGGGTTTTTCTTCTGAAATATACCATTTGTATCTGATATTTCCTTTGTTCTTCACAACAAGAACTTCACGGGTGAAAAAGTCCATCGATATACCGGTGCCAAGCCTGGTATCATCATAATTATTCATATACCAGGTTCGGCCATCGTTGAGCGTGTATGCCATTTCCGCCCAGAGCAGTCTCTGGGCTCCGTTCGGCAGGTTGTCATTACCCGCTCCGTTTGTGGCCGCTTTTATCCTGACCGTTATTTTCTCGTCGGGATGAGGATACTGACGCTCTATCCAGATGTCATCCAGGGACGGCGCACTCGCGGCTCCCATAGGCCAGTCACGATTGAAGTTTTCTACATTCTCACAATATTTACACTCAGGGTCTGTCAGAGACGTGTAGTTGCAGTAACTTATAATAGGCATCAACCAGTGCGCCCTGACCGACAGCGGTGATATTAATATGGCTGCAATTGCGAGGAGGAAAATCAGTTTAGTTTTGTTGTGAATCATCTTGATCCCCCGATACAAGGTTATTTCTATTTTACTATATATACATTTTTGTTACAAATGAAACATAGCAAAATATATACCTTTTAACAGTTCATTTATGTGGATATATATAACATAACTAATTAGTTAAATTCAGCGGTAAAAGGCTGTATCGCTTTGAATTTGAGCAGGAACCGGGGTTAAGAGGATATTTTATGGGAATTACGTAAGATTTTTATGATAATTGATATTATTGGACGTGCTGTATGTGATAATATTTAAATTGCCGGATAAGAAGTGTTACATTTTTGCTGCAGGTGTGGCAGAAAAACAACAACATTTACATGTTTATTTGATACTTTATTTGTTGGCAGCGGATGTTTTATCGGTTTCGGTTTGTTATATTAAAAAAAACGGATGATGGTGACGAACATGAAATCCAGGGTGATATTTTATGTGGTTATATTCACATTTATCTTAATGGGATCGAATGCGCCGGCAGATGAGTCCGACGGCGATAAATACATGGAGCTTTCTCAATACAGGAAAGCCGTCGGAGAATATAAGAAAGCAATAGAGAAAAACGGAGAGACGGCGGAATTGTTGCTGAAAATTGCCGGTGCCTATGATTCCGAAAAATGGTACGGTCGATCTGTACAATATTGGGAGAGATACATACAGAATTATCCGGACGGGCCAAAAGCCGAATATGCGAGAAAAAAAGCCGCTGAGAACAGAAGATGGCTGGGCATCAATTTTTATAATCTCGGCGAAGGCATGGACAAAGTTATTCATCAACTGAAAATCGCAATCAGGCACGATCCCGGTTTGCTTGAGGCGTATTACTGGCTGGGTAGAATATACATAGAAGACGGGAAGTTCGATGAAGCGGTGGAGATACTTGAGGAACTTGTAACAAGGGACGGCGGGAACCCGAAAGCTAAATGGTTGTTGAAAGAAGCCAATGGGATGAAAGAGATAGGCGGGGAAGCGTATGTGGCCTACAGGGAAGGGTATAAACTTTATGAAGAAGGGAAATACAACGAAGCAATAAAGAAATATGAATCGGCGATTGATAACAATCCGAAGTTTGTGAAAGCTTACATGTGGATAGCAAGAATAGAGCAGGAGCAGGAGTTGTTTGAACAGTCTGCGAAGACATGGGAAAAAGTTCTTGATCTTGATCCCGGCAACAAAAGGGCGGAATGGTTTTTAAGGTTGTCTAAAAGCAAAATAAAGGAAGGTAAAAAGTAGGATATGAACGTATATCTCATGAGGCATGCGGAGGCGGAACCGGTCTCTGAAACTATTGAAGATAAAAGCAGAACACTTACCGATAAAGGTATAAAAACAGTAGAGTCTGAATTGCCGTCGATACGAAAGCTTGTGGGGCAGGTAGATTATATCCTCACAAGCCCGTTTCAGCGGGCGTTCAGGACGGCTTTGTTGCTTGGGGAGTATTTCAGGGCGGAGAATTTTATCCAGGTGGTGGAGGAGCTTGCTGTCCGGGGCGAGGAAAAGGCAATCAGTGTTATTCTCAATAAAGTTATAGGCAAAGAGAATGTTTTCGTGGTGGGCCATATGCCGCATTTGAGCGAACTCGCGAAGTATTTTACCGGCGATCCCGGAGAAGATGATATAAAAATACAGAAAGCCGGAGTTCTAAAAATTACTTTCAGTGGATTCCCGGATATGGGGCAGGGGAAAATCAGGTGGTCGATGTCACCGGAAGAGTTGTTGAAGATATAGCAGGTATATGCAATAATAGTAAGGTATTAGTAAAATATGGTATTCGCTTCTAGTTTTCAGCAAGCATATCAAGATAATCATTGACATTTATAACATATTCAGTTGTAACCGGGATCTGAGATATCATGAGCCGCCAGGATGGTTCGCTGTCCGTTCGTGCGAAATAGCATGAAAATCTCGCGTTCATTGTTTTTCTGTTTTCTCCGGTTCCAGAATCAAGCTGATAGTGGATATGCGGGAACATGGATATGCCGCTGTCGCCGACCCTTCCGATAATTTCGCCCTGTTTGACAGTGTCGCCTGCCGATACTGTGAGGCTGTCTTTCATAAGATGATAGATGAGACTGTGTTCATTCTCGGCATGTTCGATAACTACGTAATTGGCGCCGTCCATTTTTGTTGTCATCGGTCTGTGATCCGGCATGTCGGATCTGCATTTAACAACCTTTCCCGGAGCGGGTGCTATTACATTTGTGCCCCACGCATAATAATTTTTGTTTTTGTGAGTAGCTCCTTTGTACATGAAGCCGTCTTTCATTATCACAAAATCCCAGGCGAACTCATTGCTGGAATCCTTGAAATGCGAAATATTTCCTGAATTCCCCTGGACAACGTAATAAACACCTTTAAATGGCAGAGACAATGGTGTAAGCTGGATTGAACTTTTGTCTGCCTCTACTATCGGAAGATAGTCGGTAGATAAAATATCTTTTTTCGTTTTGAAACAATTCAGCAGTTTTAAGGAATCGTCGTCGTCCAGCGCATCAAGAAATTCATTTATCCTTGGGTATTTGTTATCGTCTAACCATTTAACCATTCGTATCAGGGCGGATTGTGATTCCACTTCCATATACCCTTTGCCATAAATGATTCTCTGGATTTTTTTATAGAAAGGTCTCGAATGTTGCTCAATGTTTAAAAATAACTGTGTTTCATAGGAAGAAGCCGCAGTGCCGGCAGAGCGTGCCGGGAAACTTAATGACAACACAAAAATAACAGGGAGTAATAAAACGAAAAAGTTGTAATTGCCCGGCCGATTCATATTTATCACTCCGAGCCGATTTTTCCTGATTATACCATATTCTGTTTTCCGTGTGGAAAAAACGTTTACTAAAGTGGTCATGTGACAATGCAAAAAGATATTTATCTGCGCAATTTATTGAAGCAACTGAGATATGTCGCATTATAAGGTCATATTGTAGACAAAGAGTGAAGGCATGTCGCCGGATGCAAATCGGCGGTATGGAAATAGCCGTTGGGGGTGTAACTGTAGTTATATTGCCGGAGTCTAATTCGGGTTTTTATAATCAATCCACGTGAGATGCAATATAAGCTTTGAATTCTTCCGATGCGAATATCTCATCGATTTCATTATCGATATCATGCATTTCTTCGGTGTCGAACATCGACCTGAAATTGTCCAGTATCTCTTCGATTTCATCCGGGTAGGGTATTCCACCCTCGATAATTTTCAACGCGAGATAAATTATTCTTACATCATATTTTGTTAATGCCATTATTAGTTCTCCACGGGCACAACCGACGAATTTAAAATTATTTTACCATGAACATGTTCAAAAAAGAAGTATGTTTTGCCGGTTGTTGATTATCGTTCCTGTTCATTGCAGGCAGCCGGTTTCGGTTCTCCCATGAGGGAACACAGTGTAGGTTTTATTGATGAGTAAGAATTATAACCGTTCATTCTCATCGAGCAGTTGAAAATTACTGTCGGTGAACCGTTCACAGAATACTCTAAAGTTTTATCGACGTCTTTCAATATTAGCTGTTCGGCTTCATATTTTACGCAGTTACTCAGTTCGCCGGGTTCGATATCCACGTATCGAGAGCAGTATGTCCAGTCTCTGCCTGCGGCGGAAGTCTGTCGCGCTGTGATTTCCCTGTTAAAACAATCCACGTATCCGAGCCATTGTTGCAGTCCCCATTTGTCCCTGATGCATACCTGGCGAAGATTTTCTGATAGTTCGGATTCGCCGTGGAGTGCTTTCAGTTTGCCGTCGCCGGTTTTGTGAACGATATAATGAGGTTGCCATATGACATAATCGCTGAAGTCGTTCAGGAGCGAAAAAAAAGTTTCTTTCACGAATTTATTTCCGTGCGGGCAGCCCGACATTATAAACAGTTCAATATTAAGCTTTCCGTTGATCGGGCAGGTCTTTCCCGCGATGTTTGTAAGGAGTTGTTTCCCGTGAGGGAAAAGGCCCGCTATCAACTCAATGTCGGCGGCGTTTGTTTTGTTGTTTATGATTCTTCCGACCAGTTCGATGAGCCTGTAACCCTGGGGGCAATCCAGTCCTGCCTCTTCAGCCTGCCTGATGCTGATGTTGATATCGGGACATATATAAGTGTTCCTGATGTTCTCTATTGCATCGGTCTCGCTCACATCTGTTTCCTCGCTGTGAATTTCGGGCGGGTGGAAGAAAACGGCTGTGGCCGCCAGGGCAAAGAATATCAGGAATATTCTCAGCCGGCTCAAGTGAAAAAATATTGTATAGACCTTCAAAAAATGACTCTCCGCGAACCAGCGTGTAGTTATGATTCAATTGTAATATTACAACAGTTAAAATTGAACTAACAGGTTGTTTCTGATATTATGATCATTACTTTGAATCTGAATGATTGATATATGGACAGGCTGCTGACTGGTTTTCACAAGATTGTTATTGTTGCCGTGCTCATAATGCTTGCCGGCGGAGCGGGCGTAAGGCTTTATTACACATACAGCGAGTCGGATCGTGTGGGAACTGAACTGGAGCAGGAGAGCGGGCAGGATCCCGTGATGCTCGTGCATGTGAAAGGCGCGGTGCGTCATCCGGGTGTGGTGGCGGTGGGGAGAGAGGCGAGAGTACTGGATGCGATACAGGCGGCGGGTGGATTTGCGAATGGAGCGGACCGCGATGCCGTTAATCTGGCCGGATTTGTTGATGACGGACAGGAAATATCAGTACCGTACACCGAAATAAATGCACCGGAGTTTAAATCAACGCTGAAGCCCGGTGAAAAGATTGATTTGAATATTGCCGGGCCGGGTGAGCTCGAACGTATTCCCGGAATCGGGCCGGCTTATGCGGACAGGATAATTGATTTGAGGAACAGGCGCGGGCCGTACCGGAGCATCGAGGAAATCATGCTGGTCCAGGGGATCGGCGAAGGCAAGTTCAAAAAGATATGCGAATTTATAACAGTGGGTGAAGATGAGCAGGGGAAAAATATTGATAATTCATCGGACTCCGGCCTTATGTAAAAGGCTTATCGAGTCTCTTGAGAATTCAGGGTTCGAAGTGGAAATAATGCCGGATACGGCGGCGGGCATGAGGCAGCCTGTTCTGTATCGCTATTCGATGATTTTGTTGGGGGAAGACCTGGTAAATGTTTCGTTGAAAGGGCTTATGCGAGGTGTAGAATCCGATCCGATGACCTGTGGATTGCCGGTTGTTATTATTGCCGGGAAAGATCCCGCGCCGGAGATGTTTGTCGAATGGAACAGGCTTGGGATTTCACTTGTGATTTCGGATTCCGGCGGTCCGTCCGGGATAGCGGAAGCGTGTGTGTGCCTGGATGAGCGCCGGATGAATTGCCGGCTTGATCCTGTGACGGGTTTGATTTCGGGACCGGCGCTTATGAAAACGCTTGACAGGCTTTGTTCGGATGCGAACCATGAATGGTATTTTATCGAAGTGAGGATCAGGGGGCTGAAGGCATACAGCCTGTATTATGGTTATGACGAAGGCGATGAGCTTCTTGCGGGTATCGCGGGGATGCTCAAACAAACTGTTGAAGAATACGGGAACGATAACGATTTTGCGGGCAGGATCGGCGGGTCGAGATTATGTATTGTAACTGAATCGCGCTCGGTTGATACTATTTGCAGAAGCATGTTATCGAGGGCGCCCAGGATCATATCGAAATATTATTCAACATTCGAGTGGATGAAGGGATATATAACAATTGAAGATGGGAAAGAGGCGGGCAATTACTTTCTGTGTGAAGCGATTGCGGGCGCGTTGTTGATTCCCGCCGCGTGGGACTCGAATGTTTATTATCTTCTGGATATTGCCGACCAGATGATAAAGAACGTGATGAAATCCGGAAAGGGTTATATAGTTGCGAAACCCTGATGAAAATATGGGAGCGGAATAATGAATAGAAAATTCACGGTGTGGTTTGCAGTGTTCTTTGTTTGTGCCGGTATCGCGCGGGCGGCGGAAGAAAATTATCTGTCATATTACGAGTATGATAATAAAGCGCCTTTGAAAGAACGCTGGGCGGGAATGCAGGGCCATCCGTACTACAACTTGTACAAAGTGATTTATACCAGCGTGAACGATGAAAGGGTGCCGGGTTTTTATTTCGAGCCAAGAACCGGAAGCAAGCCGTTTCCCTGCGTGATTATGCAGCATGGCTATATGAGCAGCAAGATGGATTCAAAGTCGATGGGGCTGCTGACTCTAATAAAGGCGGGCTATGCCGTTTTTGCTATCGATGCGCAGTATCACGGTGAGCGCAGGGTGCCCGGCAAGGATATATTCTCTCCCGATATCGAGAACGACGCGCGCGCGATCGTTCAGACGATTATCGATTTAAGAAGGGGAATAGATCTTCTGGAAACGAGAAAAGAGATCGATAGTGACAGGATAACGTATATCGGCGTGAGCATGGGAGGAATACTGGGCAGCATTTTTTCCGGTGTCGATGAGAGGGTGAAGGCGCCCGTGCTTGTGGTGGGGGGCGGTGACTGGAAGACGCTTGTTTCACAGAGCGAGATCGGCCCGGCGCGTTTGCTGAGAAAAAGAATCAACTCCGGCCGGCTCGAAAGCATTGATGAACTGGCGTCGATGATGAAACATGTCGAGCCGCTCAATTTCATCGGACTGGTTTCTCCGAGACCATTGCTGATGATTAACAATAAGCATGATAAGATTGTGCCTACGGATGCTAACAAGCTGTTGCATGCCGCGGCTGAAGAACCGAAGAAAATTGTCTGGCTTGATGGGATTCCGGGTGATCCCACCGGGCATATTCCGCCGATCAACGAGGTTACGGCGCAGGCTATACAATGGTGGAAAGAAAAACTTTGAAATTGTATTCTGAAAAAGAAAAATTGTGCAGCACGATAAATAGTTTCACGTCGGTTTTTACGCGAAATGTCACGGCGCTGTTATTGTTCGTATTGCTTCCGGTTTTCGCGGCGGCGCTTATGTTTTGCGGTCCGTCATGTGCGGAACAGATTGAGAAATACAGTTCGGAACCTGAAGTTAAAATCGGGGTGGTTCAGAAAACAACCCATGCGCGGCTGTCTTTCAAAGGCTCGTTCAGGATTTATAAGGCTTCCGAACCGGTTGAGCTTTACAGGGGCGATGGCGAGACGATCCAGGTCGAGCTTTACACCGTGAGGCTGAAAGAGCTGCCGGCGCGGTTCAGGGTTTCGGTAGGTCAGTACAGAAGTTTCGAGCAGGCGGAATTCACCCTGATGGAAATGGGCAGGGTACCGTATGAATCGTTGATAGTTCAGCCCAGGCAGTGGAGCCTGTGGTTCGGCCCTTTCAATAATTTCAATGCGGCTCGTTTTGCGCTTGAATATTTCAGGGGCAGGGGGTATCTCGATTCGAGGATAGAGCCTGAGAGTACGGATATTCCCGTGCTGACGCTGTATGCTCAGGATGGATCTCTGATTCATCTCGGCAACGATCCGGTTGTGGCGTATCCGGAGGATGAGCGGTTCAGGGTCAACAACCGCGAGTACAGGGGCAGGGCCGAAATGAGACTGGACCTGTACGGCACTTTCTCGGTGATCAACAGGGTTAAGGTCGAGGATTATCTTTACAGCGTTTTGCCGAGGGAGATGCCGTCCGCATCGCATCCGGAATCGCTCAAGGCACAGGCCGTTATTGCGCGGACGTATCTCATGAATAACCTGAGGCGTCACATGGCGGACGGCTTCAGTTTGTGCAACACCACTGATTGCCAGGTTTACGGCGGTGTCAACGATGAGGTGGCGTCAGGCAACGAGGCTGTGAAGGCTACCCGGGGACAGGTTCTGGTTTATGACGGGCGGCTCGCTAACGCGCTGTTCCACTCCACATGCGGCGGTCGAACCGCGGCTTACGACGATGTGTGGAGCGGCGGCGGGCATCCTTATCTGACGACGGTTGACGACGGCACCGGGTTCCCGGTTGCCAGGCTGGACACCGAAGACAGGGTGCGCAAGTACCTTAAACATAAAAAGGCACATTGTTCGAAATCCAAGTATTTCAGATGGGAGAAATCGTACACGCACAGCCAGTTGCTGAATGTCTTCAAACAGACGATCCCGGAGTTCACGAACAATCCGGAACTTCAGATAGAAAAGCTGCATGGCGTGAAGGTGCTGGGTTATTCGGATTCCGGTAGGGTGACCGCTGTCGAGATCAGCACGGACAAAGGAAAGTTCGTTTTCGAAAAAGACAAGATAAGATGGGTGATGGGAAACCTAAAGAGCACCCTTTTTGTGCTGGATGTAACCGGGACCGGGGATTCAAGGAAATACGCGCTGCTCGGAGCGGGCTGGGGACACGGGCTCGGTCTCTGCCAGATCGGCGCCATGCAGATGGGCAGGGACGGCTATAAGTACGACCGGATACTCAGCCTGTACTACACCGGAACAAAGATATTCAACCTCTGGGATTGAGCACTGATCCCAAACTGCGTTTTAAACCGGATTTCTCACAGAGAAATCCGGAAGATCGCGATAACACCTGTCCTACTGCGTTGCGGCGTCGGTTCGGGATCGGTCACATACGGCACAGTATGCTCCCTCACCACTCACTCGCTGCGCCTTGTATTACAGGCATTCTCACGATCTTAACCTGCACTGGTGAGAAATGCAGGTTAATTCCACGCTTACAGATTCGTTTTGTGCGATTGAGTAAAAATGGCACACAATTGACCGGGTTTCTGACCGCGCGCGGGGAAGGCGGAGTAAAGTCGGGATTGTGCCACGTACAAAGCGTCGTTCTTTGTGCGTGTTGTCCTTTGTGTGTCTTTTCAGTTGTTATAAGTAATTCTCATAATAAAAACAGATTCACAACTCGATCAGAACTCACAAATACAAAGATAGCATGCCATGCACAAAGCTATTTCCTTTGTGCATGTATTCAAGTTTATTTTTGAGAATCACTATAATAATAGCAGGCAGCGACATGCCTGAAGTCGGGATTGCCGCATCGATCGCAATAACATGACAAAAGACACGCCAGGGTGTTTTTAAGTTTGAACTATTCACGAAGCGAGCACGTAAGAGGGCAAAAAGCAGGCGGTGCCTGCCTCGCAATGACAGCAACAAAAGATATAGTGTTGTCATCCCTGAATGTCGTTGTCGGGGATCCAGTCTTTTATTCTCTACATGGTTTGCACGCACAAAAGGACGGCGCTTTGTACGTGGCACACCAAAGAATATTTTTTACATTAATAAGTGAACACCTGCCTTCGAGTCTGTTGAAAAATTCCCGCTCTGTCATTCTGAGGAAGCATAGCGACCGAAGAATCTCAATAATAAGCTCCAAAAGCGAGATCCTTCGCTGTGCTCAGGATGACAAACTCTCTATGTTAATATTTTTCAACAGCCTCCTTCGAGGGAATGACACCGGGGAAGGTTGCACTTCAGCGGGCAACGTTCCATGTGGATTACCCGTGAAAGTCGAGCGAGGCGATAGCGTTGCTGAAAGCCTGCTGTAATAACTGAACAAGAAACATTAAGGTATATTCACAAAAAGCCTGTTAACGGAGAAAATCAGTAAATGGACAAAAAGCGGTCTGGACCACCGCTTAGCGCTTCGCGCTCGAAAAGTTTTGCGGGGATCTTCAAGGGGGGCTTTTTCAAAAGCCCCCCCTTAAACCGCCCGAGGCCTTTCGGCCCGAGACTTTTAAGGAATGCTTATCAGCCGAAGAAGATGGGTCTGCGGCTGACGGTTTTCGGCAGCGGGATCGGGCGGAACGGCATTCCCTTTGTTTCTTCGCGGATTCTTTCTTCAAGTTCCTCGAAGCTCATTTCGACCTGCTCTTTGGTCTGGCGTATCCTGACCATGAGCCTTCCGGAATCGGCTTCTTTCTGGCCGACAACGAGAGTGTAGGGGATCCATTCCCTCTCGGAATTGCGTATCTTTTTGCCGACGGTGTCCGGCCTGTCGTCGATATCCGCGCGGATGCACCGTGAGTTCAGCTTATCGCAGAGCAGGCTGCTGAATTCGATGAAGCTGTCGTTCACGGGCGCGATTCTGACCTGAGTCGGCGCGAGCCAGACGGGGAACATGGCGGGCTTGCCCTGGTTGATGTCGGAAGCGATATTTTCAAGAATGGTACACAGAGTCCGCTCGATGCTGCCGAAGCTCGATGCATGGAGGATGACCGCCGATGGGATTTTCTTGCCTTCGTCGTCTATGTATCCGATGTTGAACCGCTCGCCGTCTTTGACGTCCCATTGCACGGTGGAGACCTGGATGTTGCTCTCGTCCTCGGTGATGCTCTGGAACTCGTTCTTGATCGCGTAATAGTGGGTCATTTCCGGCATGAGCTTGAAGAACGACGGGACTTTCATTTCTTTGCAGACGCTGATCAGCCATTCTTTGTTCTGCTCGAAGAAATCGATGGTGCCCTCCCAGCCCAGCACCCATCGGTCTCGCGCGATGATATTGTTCATCAGGTCGCGGAATTTTTTGCAGAGGTCTTCGTATTCGATGCGCGCCTCTTCGTCGGTCGCGCAGGCCGCGTGCATGTCCGTCATCATGAAGTTGCGAACCCGTTTGAGCCCGCTGACTTCGCCCTCCTGCTCGTTCCTGAAGCAGCTTGCTTCCTCGTAGACTTTCAGCGGGGACTGTTTGTGCGAGAACCGTACTTTCTGCATGAATGGGAACCCGAGCGGATCGGAGGCGTATCGCAGGTAGCACGTGCCGCGCCCGCCGTCCACCTTGTAATCGCGCTCGTGGAACTCGCCCATGAGTTCGCCGACGATGTTGTTGTCGCTCTTGATGATAATCGGGTTCTTCATCTCCATCGCGCCCCACTCGTTGGCGAGCACCCCGGCGTAATCGAGAATCAGCTTCTGGATGAACAGGCCCTTGGGATACCACTTGTAATGTCCCTTTTCGGATACGTCGCAGTAATCCACGAGCTCCTGCCTCTGCATGAATTCGATATGCTTCGGGGCTTTCTCTGTGTCTACCCCGTGCCCGAGCTCGTTCGCGATCAGGCGTTTCAGGAGCTTGTATGCCGGTTCTTTCTTTTTGAATATTTCGCACTTGTTATATTTTTCAGGGTCGAGATCGTAGATATTGCCTTCGAGGTCGATCGTGAGGTATTTTGTGAATTTGTCGCGGGGCGCTTTTTCTTCTTTTTCCTCTTCTTCTTCTTCACCCTCTTCGGGAGTGAAAACACCGCTCCATTCGGAAAGCGGGTGACCTTTCGCGCTGATTTCAAAACCTTTGTACCATCCGAAAGGAGCGCGGAAAACGTCGATTCCCGCTTCGGTGAGGAACTCTTCCGTTTTCTTGAGGACGGAAACGGCTGTTTTCGGGTTCGACGGATCGTTTGTCAGGTGAACGTAAGGGTAAACGATGACCTTTTTTACTTTGAGGGTTTCGGACCTTTTAAGGGTGTCGGCGGCAAGTTTTTTCGCGACTATTGTAGGCGCGGCCTCATCCGCTTTTTCAACACCTATGTAAACAACGATACAGTCGTTTTCGTAGGAATATTCATGTTCATCGATTTTCTCCGCCGCTTTCATGGCCGGCTCGGTCGAAGTGATTCTTATATAGTTCGTGTGAATACCAAGAGTTCGCATTAAATGGCCCCTTTTTGCATCTTTTGCTGTTTTCAGCGCAATAATATCAGCAACTGGTAACTTTATCTTCAGATATTTTATTTGTCAACGCCCGCTATTAACCTGATTTTCGTTTTATATTTTCGAATTTAATATTAGAATACAAATAATTACCTGAGAATTGAGTAAAACCATGAAAACAAGACTACTTGAATACCTGAGATGTCCCGAATGCAAAAACGAGCTTTCGCTCAGTGTGGATAAGGAAGCCGGCGGCGAGGTGATATCCGGCAGGCTGACGTGCCGGGGCTGCGGGCGTGAATATGCGGTTGATAAAGGCATCCCGAGAATGATCACCGGTTACGGGACCGATGATATCGAGAGAACGGCTGCGAATTTCGGGGATCAGTGGAACAAATTCAAGGAAATGTACGATGTCTACCGGGCGCAGTTTCTCGAATGGGTTCAGCCGCTGAAGGAAGATGATTTCAGGGACAGGGTGGTGCTGGATGCCGGCTGCGGCATGGGAAGGTTCCTGTACTACGCATCAGAGTTCGGCGCGAAGGAAATCATAGGAGTGGACCTCAGCCATGCGGTAGATGCGGCTTACGAGATCATGGGGGACAGGCCGAACGTTCATATCGTGCAGGGCGATATCATGAATCTTCCGTTCGAGAGGCCGTTCGATCTTTTTTACAGTATCGGCGTTTTGCATCACATGCCGGACCCGCACGGCGGTTTCAGGTCGGTTTGCAAGACGCTCAAGCCGGGCGGAACGGCGCATGCGTGGGTTTACGGGTATGAGAATAACGGGTGGATAGTGAACTACGTCAATCCGGTCAGGGAGAAGGTCACATCGAGACTGCCGGTGAAAGTCCTGTCGGGGATATCGTTCGTTATGACTGCCGGGCTGCAGCCCGTGCTCAAGGCGTTGTACTACCCGGCGGGGAAATACGATATCGCGGCGCTTAAAAAGCTCCTGCCTTATTACCCTTACATGAACTGGCTTTCGCAGAGGGGATTCGGTCACACGCATGTGGTGATACACGACCATCTGACCGCGCCGATTGCGTATTACATCAAGAAGGAAGATTTCGAAGACTGGTTCAGGGAGCAGGGGATGGAAGGACTGGAGTTGATACATCGCAACAGCAATAGCTGGATAGGCGTTGCGAGGAGTCCGCTGGAAGACTGATGCCATGATGATTTGCCCTGATTGCAGGAAACCGCTCGAAGAAGCCGAAAACGGTTACAGATGTACCGGCTGCGGCGCGGTCTTTTCGATCGAGGAAGGCGTGCCGGTGTTCGCCGGGCCGGATTCTGAATCGGCAGACGGGTTCAGGGATGATTTTTTCGAGGGTTTCCACAGGAGAGAAGCAAAACATTTCTGGCACACGGGCAGGAAGAATATTATTTTCAGGCTGGTAAGGAAGTATTACAGGCCGGGCTGGAGAATGATCGAGCTCGGCTGCGGCTCCGGCAATGTTGTCGAGTACCTGAACAGGAAAGGGCTGCCTGTCGAGGGCGGGGACATATTCCCGAGCGCGATCAAATTCGCGGCGGGGAAAACGAAAACGAAGTTTTTCCGGATAGACATCCTGAACCTGCCGTTCCGCGACGAGTACGATGCCATAGGAATTTTCGATGTTCTCGAACATATAGACGATGACAGGGCTGCGCTGGGCAGGATCAACGAGGCGCTTAAAACAGGGGGGCTTCTGTTCGTGACTGTCCCCGCGGGAAAGGCGCTCTGGAGCAATTTCGATGAGTTTTATTGCCACAGGCGAAGATACGAGAAGAATGAACTGAAACGGGCGCTTGAGGAAAGCGGCTTCAGGGTTTTGCGATTGAGCCATTTTGTGTTTCTGCTGTATCCGCTCGTTGCGGTCACGAGGAAGCTGTCGGGAAAATACAGGGATTCCGGGCGTGAAATCGAGAAGTACGACGCCGTGAAGATTGTGCCTGTCGTGAATACTGTCCTGAGCCTTGTGATGATGCTGGAGTCGTTGCTGGTGTCGCTGGCCGATCTGCCCTGTGGCAGTTCCCTGGTATGCGTCGCGAAAAAAGAAAAGGATATAACAGGTTGAGCGATAAGAAACCGGACAGGAAGAGTTTTATCGAATGGAACGAGGGGATGATCCGCAAATACGACCCGGATCAATATCATAACCATCCGTCGTTTCTCGTAAGAACCGTCGAGGCGATGCGGTGCAGGGCTGTCCGTAAAATGTGCGGGGAGTCCGGTGAACGATCGGTTCTGGATGTAGGGTGCGGGGCCGGTAATCTGCTCAAGCATTTCGACGGTTACGATTACGTGGGGATCGATATATCGGAATATATACTGGAAAAGGCGGTATCGAGGAAAAGGGAAGGGGCCTGTTTCGTACGGGGAAGCGTCGAGGCGCTGCCGTTCAGGGACGGGTCGTTTCCGTGCGTTTTTTCATCGGAAGTGATCGAGCATGTGCTGGACCCGGCGCTGATGCTGTCTGAAATGCACAGGGTTCTGGCTGATGGCGGGGTTGCGGTTGTGTCGGTTCCGAACGAGCCGTTGATAGATTTGATCAAATCGCTGGTGCCCGGGGCCGGCAGGTCCAGGGACGGATATAACGCGCCTAAGAGAATGAAGGACGAGTGGCACCTGACAGAGTTCAGCGCGGCGAAATTCAAAACGCTCGCCGGCGAAGGCTTCGTGATCGAAAAGCAGGTGGGAATCCCGTCGCCGGTGTTGCCGATAAGATATGTGTTCAAGCTCAGGAAGCGCCGCGGGCCGGGAAAACGGATCGATGACTGATTTTGTGGAAAATTATAAATTCCTTATCCTGTTTTTCATAATGGCCGCCGGTGTTTTTCTCAGGGTGAGGCGGGCAAAGCAAAAGGGCGTTTTTACGTGGGATGAAGCAGCTTATTACCGTGAATCCAGAGCGATTGTTGTGCTGTTCAACGTAGTTGCAAAGCATTTCGGAGAGTTATGGAAAAACAGAAACAACAGGGACAGGAGTCACGCGGATAAAATATTCAATGAATACCACGGATCATCGTCGTTTAACTATGCGTATTACAAGCTTTTACATTACATTTCGATAATTATTTCGCTGAAATTATTCAGGCAGAAAGATCTGGCGATAACGATCCCCGCGTTATTAACCGGAAGCTTAACCATAATTGTATCGTTACTGATGGGTAATTATTTTTTCGGCGTTTTTGCGGGAATCATAGCGGCGGCTCTGACAGCCGTAAGCTCATTGCATGTGTTGCATTCTCGCTCTGCCGGGCCGGAAGCCGGCATGGGTTTCTGGTTCATGGCTTTGATTTTCATACTGATGCTTCACAAATCTTTTTTCATAAGCGGAGGGATGGAATATTTCCTTACCCCGCAGTCGATAGCGCTACTCTGCGCCGCCGGGGTGGTGATGGGATGTATTATTTTAATGCATTCTTTCTGGGTGGTTTTCCTGCCACCGATGTTTATTTTCAGTGAATTAATGTTTGCATTAATTGACCCGGTGGCCGGTATTTACACCATCGCGGCGGGTTCGGCTGCGGTACTGATTTCATGCGTTTTGTTCATACTGCTGATGGATTTGCCTTTTATCGTTATCGTGAAAATATTCCCCGAATGCGGATTGATGTCACACAGCGCGAAAATGATCGATTTTTTGAAATTTAATATCGGCAGAGTAAATGACATGTTCCGGAGGAGCGGCGACATGGGCGTGAAGCTTTCGCTCCGGCATCGCTTCCTTTTCTACCCGGAACTGATAGCTGGAACCGACGGATACCCTATGCTCGCAGCGGTCATTGCGGGAATGGTTGTTCTCGTTTGCAGCAATGATCCGTTGAAAAGGTATGCCGGGCTGCAAATACTGGTTGCCATGGGATTTCTCACGTTCGTGCCGTGGAAGGCGGCAAGAGGGATGATGCTTTTTCAGCCCTTAATGATATGGGGGGCGGGGCTTGCGGTATCGGTTTTATCTCCCGTTTATGCAATGCCGGCTGTCATGCTGATTTGCGCGATATCGACGCGAGAATCATGGCGGGCCGGGAACCTGACTTCGGGAATAAGAAGGGCGAAGGATTATATTTACAGCAGGGGAGAAAAGAATTTTCTGTGTACAAGCGCGCCTTTCAGCCAGTTGTACGCGAATGATAATATGCTGTTTGCTGTAATTTATTCTTTTGACGTGTTTCGTGATTGCAGGGAGTATACAAATTATATATTTGTGGAGCACCACAAGAAATTTCCGATGCTTTACAGAGATAATTACGTCGAGTTGATAGAAAAATATATCGAGCCTGAAATACAATTCGAAGATCCGTGTGTGACATATTTCCCATTGTTCATGGAAGTCGAGTATCTATGGCCCGGCAGAGCGTTCAGTGACAAAAAAGGGGTCGAAAAATGGAATAGATTCAGAAGCGGGCCGGGCGAGTCCGAGAGATATATAAAGGTATATGATACGAGAGAATTTTATAAGAAAATATTCGAGATACCCGAGCTCGAAGCGGAGATAAACAGGATATACGCCTGGGATAAAATCAGAGAGAAAAATTTTTCCGAAGCAAAAGAATACCTCGAAAGAGCAAAACCTTTTATATCTGAAGAAGAATTAGGGCGTATGAACAAAATACTGTCGGTAAACCTGGTTCAGGAGACGATCAGGAAGGCCAACGAGTATATAGTTAATGAAGATCTTGATTCAGCGGTAAAGCTCCTCAAAAATTCAAAAAAGCATTATCCGGAATTTCAGCAGGCCGGCTATATGCTAGGAGTATGCTATATAAAAATGGGTAGAACTCAGTGGGCGGAAAAAATGTTCGATGAGATTATTCAGGCGCAGCCCGATGCATCAAACCTTGAGACCAGGGTGTCGGCTTTGATCTCTAAGGCTGATATTTTGATGGAGGCGCAAAGATACAGGGAAGCGTCGGTACATCTGGAGGAAGCGCTCAAAATACAGCCTGAAAACATTAATATAAAGTCGCGGCTTGGCGCGAGTTATTCATTTACCGATATCGGGGCAGCGTACAGAATATTCAAATCGCTGGAAAACAATACAGAGCTTTCTCAAGACATGAACGATAAGATTCGTAAATTTGTCAATTCTTACGAAGTTCAGAATTCAAGCGATGAAAACCAGGACTTGAATAAAGCGGGAAATCCGGAAACACCGGAAGAAACAATCTGAATCATTAGAAAATTTGATCCGCAATCCGGTTTTATACTGTTTATAGTAATTCTCATAATAAAGACAGATTCACAACTCGATCAGAAATCACAAATTCAAAGATAGTGTGCCATGCACAAAGCTATTTCCTTTGTGCATGTATTCAAGTTTATTTTTGAGAATCACTATAATAATCGGTATAAGCAATATAATTGAAAATAGTCGCTCTCATGTTTTGTCTTGTGTCGCATAATTTATATCGCCCTGATATGTTGCGGGCCGGAAGCGGACAGGACATGAAAAAGGGCCTTGCGGCCCTTTGTTAATTTTATCAGTTAAATATGTTTGACTTACTGTTTAGGGAATGCGTATTTAATAATTTTGTTCTCAGTTGAAGATGACACGAACACGTAATCGTTTGAAGCAACAATGTCGATGGCATTCTGCGGGATTTCAATATTGCTGATTTCCTCGCCTGTGTCCGCAATAAAGGTCAGCAATCTGTTTTTCCTGTAGCATACAGCGAAAACATATTCTCTGGACGGATCGGTTGCAAGAGCGGTTGGCTGGCGACAGATTTCTTCGCCGATTTCGTAAGCAACAGCTTTATTGCTGTTTGCCAGTCCGTCATCGTCAACAATTACTTTAAGAATAGGCTGTTTTTCATCCTTCTCTTCATCATCGCCTTTGCAGCTTACATAAATGGTGTCGTCGTTAACTAAAGCCATGTCCCATGGGACGAAGCAGCTGCCGATATCATACTCCGTGCAGCTTCCTGAATCCGGATCGCAGAATCCACGGAAGCTCTGAAGCCCGAGGCTTGAGTTCGCTTCACAGTATCCGTCCACGCAAATACCGGAGGAGCAGTCCGTATCGGAACCGCAGGCACAGCCGTTTTCGATGTTAGGCGAGCTTTTTGTGCATTTTTCTACGCAGTACGTGAGTTGTCCGCCGCCGCCGCAACTGCCGCTGTTGCAGTTGCTGTTGCTTCCGCACGCGCAGCCGTTCGGGTTGTTTGCGCTTGCGCAGTACCCTTCCAGTTGCGGATTGTAAGTGACTCGTTCGATATCGGTCGTATCGGCGTCCGCTAATGTGAATGGATATATATATCCGTCCGTATCAAGCGCATAAGCGATGTTTTCCGATTTGCTGACTTCTATATTAATCGGTTTCAATCCACTGAAAATTGTCAAATGCTTGATTGTTGTTTCTGTTTGTGGGTCTACGATAACTATCCTGTAATTTTTAGTTGCCGTTACATAGATGAGATTGTTGATTGAATCATACTCTATGTCCCTGGGAGATGAAGGATCTATTCCGTCGTATTTCAACTCTACTTCGTTAGTGACTTCCATTTCATCGATATCAACAACAGACATCCACGCTTCGCTTCTTCTTACTTCAGATGGAAGATATTCTGAAGTTGAGCATTCGTCGTCATTGCTCTGGTTGTCATGAGTGATGTAGAGCTTGGTATATGAAGGATTAAACGCAAGATTGCGCGGCCTGCATATAACGTCCACGGTTCTCAGCACATTCATTGAAGATGTGTCTATCTCGGTAATCGTGTTTGCCACACTGTTAGCGACATAGAGGCGTGATCCATCCTCATTGAGGACCATTCCCCACGGTATCTGGTAATCACCGATGAAATAGTCATACTGAACAGCGGGACCTCCGGAACTTGTTCCGCATGAGGATATGAATGCTGAAAACGAGGCGAAAAAAACCAGTACAAACGCTGCTTTAATAGTCTTTTGATGAAAACACTTCAGTTTCAAACTTTACACCCCTGTTTCGATCAGAAATTGGTGCTTACTCCAAATTTCAACTTTTGTTCGTCAATCGTTGGATACTTATCTTCGTCGTCACTATCCGGCATCCGGTCGTATTCCTGACTGTAAGAAAAATTCACATCCGTCGAGTTGGTCAACTTGTAGCTGAACTTATAATCCATCGTATAGTATTTACCCTGAGGAACGAGGTCTGTAATGATTTCCTCGATCTGTGTGAGGTCGGGATATGAAATTGCTATCATCGAGTTCTTGATACCGAATTTCGTTTCGAAATCCGCTTTGTTTGATGTCTTCCACGTTAAACCGAAGCTCTGGTCGTCATAAACGACCCCGATTTCAATTCTCGCATCCTTGGAGCCGGGAACACCGCAGGTATATAGCCCGTCTCCCGTGATAACATCGACGACATTCCCCTGGTCATCCACGATATCTATTCTATCGCCGTCGAGACATGTTCTCGGGAGATTTACCTTGGCGGTGGTTTTACTGTACTTGAATTTAATGTTGTCACTCACGAAGTATTCGAGCGACCCGGTATAAAACTTGATTTTCAGAGTTTCCGTTCTGGTGTTGATTTTATCCATGAACCCGGCGAGCAATGACATCGTGGTTGTTTTGCTCTTCTGGTTGCTCATACCTGCGGCGAGAGCGCCCGGATCAAAATACATCGGCTCGGTTTCGTTTGCGATACCGAAGTACGATGAGAATTTATAGTTATGTTCATGTTGCTGGTCGAACGTAAAGTTTCCGATAACCATCTCAAGGCTTTGAAGTGAAATTGGAAGAACGGATACATCGAGCCCCATGGAACTCATATCCATACCCGGCAGCCCGAAGTATTTCGTGCTGAATTCCGGCCCCAGTTTGATGTAAGCTAGCGGGAATATGGAGATCGGCCCTTTACTGTAGTCGAGCATTACTATGAAAGCGTCGTCCTGCTCATTTCGTTCTTTTGATGGATACCAGCAATTCTGTTCATTGCTCGGATCATCAGTGTCGCATTCTTCATACCCGTTTGCGAGCAGCCAGGTCTTCTCGTCATCATCCTCATCAGGGCTGAAGTAATGCTCATCCAGGACCATTTTATATCCCGGTTTGTAATATGTGCTGTGAGCGTATTCGGCGGTCAGGTTGATCCTGTCGAGGATCGGGTACCTGAAGAAAGCGCTTTCCACGCTGTTCTTCTCCGGCGCGCCGCAGAAGAAGTCCTGGTAGCTGATGTCAGTGTTGGCACCTTTGGATGCCGACGGGTCGGGGTCCAGTTCGAGATCGACCCAGTATCCCAGCCTGCAACCCGGATAACTTGTGTTTTCATTATCGGCCATAAACACTTTGGACAGGTTGCCCATCGAGCCCGGTGTTCCGAGAACCTCGCCGGCAAGGTTGATGCCATAGAAGTACCTGTCGTAATTTGTGTTGTCGTGGTAAATATCGTATGCCCCGAGGAATTTTCCATAGTGGTAGGCCATCCGGGCGCCGAAAACATTGATTGTGTAATCGTTGATTTTGATGCTGGAACTTATGCCCTGCATCTTTCTTCCGTAAACCGTCAGCGGCGAAAACATGGCGCTCGTGTCGCCGACGGTCAGGTTTCTGAGCTTGAAGTTCCTGGGATTTTGAGGATCGTCCCTGGTATTTGAATAATCAATTTGCAGTTTGTTAAGTGAAAAAGCGGAATTGGTGCCTTCGATATATCCGAAGTACCCTGATCGCGCTCCGATCTTTCGGCTTGCGCTTGTCGATGCTTTGATGATCAACTCCTCATCCGGGTCCGGCTTGCTTTCTATATCGAAAGTTATATTGTCGCTGAAATTGGTGGACTGATTTCCGCTGTGGCCGTCTCCTGTTATCGGGCCGCCGGTTTCCCAGCTGAAACTGTTGTGTCCTGTTATTCTGAATCTTTCGTTTTCTTCTTTGAGGTTTTCAATCTGCCTTTGATTTTTCAGGGAAACCCTGTCTACGTCTTTGATTTCTTTCTTGAAACTCGAACTGATTTCCTTCAATTCTTTTTTAAATGTGTTTACAAGTTTTTCCAGTGTTTCGATATCTTTTAGTGAAAGATCTATTTTTTCCTCGATTTTAACGAGGCGTTCTTCGAATTCCGGTTTTGGTGGTTCTTTGGCTTCTTCAGTATCTTTGTTATCTTTTGTTTCGGACTGTGTTTCCTGTTGCGGCTCCTCGCTTGTGGTTTCTTCCTGAGGCACCGTCATCGGTTTCGGCCCGGTTCGGGTGAGTTTTACCGATTTGCCTGAAACGGACGGTACTGTGATCTCCTTGTTCGGCGCGAGTTGCGGCATCGGCGGGGCTATCTTTTTAGTTTCCACCTTAACTGTCGGTTTGCTGACGGGTTTTGCCGGTTCCGGCATCACAATTTCTTCAGCCATCGGTTTTTCGACAATTATTTTTTTGGTTCTTACAATTGTCCCGGTATCGTCCCAGCGCAGGTAACTTTCCAGTAATTGATTTACAATGATGGCCATTTCATATCTGGTAATAGGCTGGTTGCCGTCAAACCGGGTGCCGTCGAAGGCATCAAGGAGGCCTAATTCAGAGAGTTGCTTTACAGCCTGGTAAGCCCAGTGGCCCGGTTGTATATCAGTGTAAGCGGTCTGGCTGAAGTTCTGGAAATCGTCTGCTTCTTCAAGAACAGTTCGGTCGTCGCTGAAGTCGGCCGGGTAGTCCAGCGATATGGAAAGGCAGGTTGCAGCAAAAACCGATGAAAAGAATGCAAATAATAGAAAAACCCTTTTAACTCGCATCAAAGATAGCATGCCCCGAATGGTCTAAGATTTTGACTGCCTGTAAAGGTACCTTAAATTTAAATACAATATATATCATGATCCCAATACCGGGTCATCGGGATTTTAACAAAATCAAATAATGTTTGCAACGAAAAAATACAAATAGGACGAATGACTACAAAAGGCCGGGGGGCCGAATTTTACCGGAATAAAAAATTACTATGGACAATATTGAAAAGAAACGATTGATTTGCTAAAATGATTGGTCTTGTCAGGAATTGATATAATTGCTACACTGAATTCGAAGAGGTGAAGATAAATGGCGGCAATCATTAAAATGGGCGGAAAGCAGATCACGGTCAATGAAGGCGACAGAGTTAAAGTCGAGAAAATCGAAGGCGCTGAAGGCGAGACTATCAAAATCGACTCAGTGCTTGCCGTGATAAAGGGTGACGAGGCAGTTTTCGGCAAACCTTTTGTCGAAGGGGCAGTCGTCGAGGCAAAGGTAATAGGACACGGTAAACGAAAAAAGGTGATAGTATTCAAATACAAGCCCAAGAAGAGGTATAGAATAACAAACGGGCATCGCCAGAGATATACCGAGATCGAGATCGACAAGATTATAACTGCGTAATATGGGCATGGGAGAATGAAACTGGAGGATTAATGAAATGGCACATAAAAAAGGACAGGGAAGTTCAGGTAACGGGCGAGACAGCAACCCGAAAATGCTCGGCGTGAAAAAATTCGGCGGCGAGGTTGTGAAACCCGGCGCGATAATCATCAGGCAGAGAGGCTCCAGGATCATGCCCGGCGCGAATGTCGGCATGGGCAGGGACTACACTTTATTTTCTCTTATCGACGGGCGTGTCCAGTTCGAGCGTGTCGGCAAAAACCGCAAAAGAGTAAGTGTAGTAGCCAACTGAACCGAATTGTTTCCTCGGAAACATCATTAATATCATCTGAATCAAACAACAGATTTTAGTTGCGCCTTTCTATGGTGTGATATATTATTCAATGTCTATATTGCATTGAGGGGTATTCAACATGAGCGGTAACAATGTTGCGAAGGAAACGGAAGGGAAATCCACCGGAAAACAAGTCGCCGAGATGACCGTCGGCGCGATGATACTATATTCCGTGCCTAACATAGGATCAATGATTCTCGATACGGTGTTCGAGCAGTTCGGGGCTGTTCTTTACGTGGATCATAAGCTTATAACCGTTCCTATATTATACGGAATTGCGGTGATGATCGCGCGGGTTTTCTTTGATGCTTTCGCGAATCCCGTGGTGGGATATCTGAGCGATACGGGGTACGGGAAAAGGGGCCGCAGAATTCCTTTTGTGCTTAAAGGGACTCTTCCGATGGTGCTGTTTTTCATACTTTTCTTCATACCGGTATCAAAAACAGCTTTTTTCCAGAATATTTTTGGTAACGAGACAAAAACGGTAGCGGCGAGTCACGAGAATTACAGTGTCAATGACGAAGAAGGCACTCTGGCGATAGATTACAGTTTTGATGTCCGGGTGGGCGGAAGCGAGACGCCGGCTGTGGCCGGGGCGGAGGGTGTCGCTACGGAACCGGAAGGCGGACATGAGCAGGACAGTGTAAAACAGAAAAAGTTTTCAGAACTTTCTCCGGCTGAAAAAAAGAAAAATGTGTTTAATTTCATTTATGCGACAATAACCTTATGCATGTTTCTGTTCCTGTTCACCTATGTTGTTGCTCCGTATCTGGCATTATTGCCCGATCTTGCCAGAAGAAGTGACACGAGGGTCAAGCTTTCAACATTTCAGGCGATAACCGGAATAATCGGAACAGCGATTGCGTTTGTCGCATGCGGGGCTGTGGTACAGCAGTTTCTCGACAAGGGATATTCATCATTTTCCTATACATGGATGGCTGTAATATTCGGTATCTTAAGCCTTATCACGTTTTATCTGATGGCGTTTACGATTAAAGAGAAGCCGATTGCAAAAGAAGACCGTGTGAAATTGAAGTTCTGGGAATGCGTGATTCCGGCGCTTAAAAGCAAGGCGTTTCTTATCTACATATTCAGTATTTCTTCGTTCTGGGTAGGATTCAAGGTTTTGCAGACATCGGTGATTTTCGTGTGTAAACATATGTTCGGCATGAGCGAGACGTTCGGTTCGGTGACGGGCATGGGCGGGATGATGCTTGTGTGGCTGATCTCGACGCCGTTTGTGTTTATGGTCCAGAAAAAGTTCGGAAAAAGGGCTGTTTTCGGCTTTTCTCTTCTAATAATTGCGATATTGTCATCTCTCCAGGGCCTGATTGGCTTGATACCACATGAGTTCGGATTGATATATTACCTTGTGCTGCTTTTCATATTCGGAATGCCGTTCGCGGCGTTGCTGGTGCTGTACAATGCGGTGCTCGGGGATATTATCGACCTGGATGAAAAACAGACCGGGTACAGGCGCGAGGCGATGTATTACGGAATGGAGGGGTTGTTCACCAAGACGGCGCGCGGGCTGGGAGCGTTCATGGTGATGCTGCTTTTCCAGTTATTCGGCACGCCTTCTCCGGCGAATCACATGGCGCTTGTGATTTCCGGCCCGGTTTGCGGTATTTTCGCGTTTTTAGGATTCGTGCTTTTCTTGCGGTATCCTATTAAGGATTAAATTTTTGTATTATCATTTATCAATAGTAAATGAAAAGCCGGGGGATACTTGATGTTTTGTCCAAGATGTGGAGCCAGGAACGAGGATGATGCAAGGTTTTGCATAAACTGTGGGGCGACAATCGAGCAGTTCGCGCCGGTCCCGAAACCGGAAGCTGAAACCGGTCAGCCGGCGGCGCAGGAGCCGATAGTTGTTCCGCCGCAACAAACAGCGCAGCAGATCCCGCCGCCACCCCCGCAATATCAGCCGCAGCAGGGCGGATTCCAGCAGACAGGCTATCAGCAGCAACCTGTTTATCAGCAACCGCCGGTATCGCCGGCTGCGGGCATCAATGACTATCTCACGCATTCGATAATTGTTACGATAGCTTCGCTTTCCTGTTGTTGTTTCGGCTGCCCGTCGATAATAGTCGGGATAATCGCAATATATTTTGCTTCGAAATCGAGGAACGCCAAGATACAGGGAAATTTTGTCGCCGCTCAGGAAGCCGCGAACACCGCGAGGATTTTGTGCATGATAGGTGTGGGGCTTCTTGTAATCGCGGCGATTGTGATGTTTATTAATTATGCGACTGGAAATATCAATTATCATCAGGGTATCCCGCAGTTCAAGTTTGACAGGCATTTCAGGCTTAACGGGATATGATTTGATATTGAACAGTTTTGAAAATGAAATCTTGCGGCGGGCGTCGAACAGGCGTCCGCTTTTTAACCCGGATTTCTCACAGAGAAATCCGGAAAACCGCGATAAGGCCAATCCTGCTGCGTCACAGCGGCGATTCGGGATCGGTCACATACGCAACAGTATGCTCCCTCACCACTCACTTGCCGTTCCTTGAATTATCAACCTTATCACGATTTTAACCTGCACTGGTGAGGAATGCAGGTTAATAATGGCATGGAACTATGAAAAACGGGAATATGAGAAGCAGGCCTGAATATGTTGGCGCCGGCTCGGACTCTCTTGAAAAAATACTGGTATTCGCGCTTTTCGGTGGGCTTGCCGCCGGTTGCATTTTTCTGTTTTTTGTCGATCCAGTGGAATCCGGTTTTTTCCCGCCGTGCTGGTTCAACAGGATAACCGGCCTGTATTGCCCGGGGTGCGGGGGCCTGAGATCGGCGCATGCCCTGGTTCACGGGCGACTGATGGATGCGCTGAGTTTTAATGCTCTTTTTGTTTTGGTGATTGTGCCGCTTACGATATATCTTGCGTTTATAAGGATATACGCCGCAGTGCGAGGAAGAGAAGTGGGAATATCTTTAAGCACGCGGATGGCGTGGGGAATCGTGGCGTTGGTTATTGTTTTTTTTGTGTTGAGAAATATCCCTTGTTTCCCGTTTAATTTGCTTGCTCCGTGAAACAACAGACATGCAAAAAAAACGTCATCGGTAAATAAAAGATGAATATTCAGGAAAATATTAATAAGTAAATATCAATATATCTCTATCGCCGGGTGCAATTTCGGGGTAGAGAATGTGGTTTTTTGTGTTTCCGGCAGATATTATTGCAAATGATAAAGCATTATTTTCACAAAGTGGTAGATGGTCCGGTGGACGAGGTTTACAGGGTGTTCAGAGACCGGCAGGTCGAGATGAACCTGAAACTGCCGGGCGTGGCCGGATGTCGGGTTGTGAATTCAGAGAAAAAAGACGAGGTAAAAAACAAAATTGTTCTTGAGATGAAGGGGAAAACTAATATACCGGGTTTTCTGAAACCATTTTTGAATGACGACAGTTTGATATGGCGGAATCACCAGGAATGGGACGATATGGAAAGAACCTGTTCGTATTATACGGAAGCTGTTTACTTCCGTGATAGCGTGGATGCAAGTGGAATCTGGAAGTTCAGCGAAAGCAGGGCAGGGCTGACGGACATATATATAAACAGTATGATAGATATCGATACGCGGGGGATCAGCGGTTTGCCGGATCAGCTCGTGGAGCCTGCGTCGAGAATTGTGGAAGATATTCTGCACAGGATAAGCAGGCCGAATTTAAACCGCGTTATCAAATATGCGAGTGATATAGTGAAAGAAGATTTGCCGGGAAACGGGCAATAACTTCCGGAACAGGTAAGATGAATAATAATGAACCGGTTACTGTATACAGCGCATGGGGCCCGGCTGAAGCCCAGGTGATAAAATCTTTGCTGGAGTCGGCAGGAATAAAAAGTATTCTTACGGGACTCGCGGCATCGTCGGTTCACGCTTTCACGGTTGACGGGCTGGGGCAGGTGAAAGTGCAGGTGTCGAAAGAGGATTATGAGGACGCAAAAAAAATAATCATGGAATCAGAAGTCACGGATGATGTTAATGATGATTATGAAAGCTGAAGGGAGATATACCCTTTGAAAAAAAGAATATTGCTGTTGCTGGTTTTTCTGGTGTTTTTGGTGATTCCCGCTTTCGCGGAGATGGCTGAAGGAATACTCGATGCCGAGATATTTGTGCATGACGATTACGCGATTGTTGTAGATGGCTCGACCATAACGACAGATGTTCCGCCTGTAGAGAAAGGCGGTGTGATATTCATCCCGTTGAGATTTGCGGTTCAGTCGCTCGGCGCCGATGTTACGTGGAACAAGATTGAAAAAACAGCCGTGATTTCTTTTGACGGCGGCAGAACGATGAGGATGACTATCGGTAACCCGGAAGTAGATCTGGGCGACATCAAGAAAATAATACCTGTTCCGCCGTTCATATTTGAAGGCCGCACTATGATTCCGCTGAAGCCGACAGCGGAGTATGGACTTTTCAGAGTTGAAGAGAAAGAAGACGCGACGATTATAACCTCGCCCGAAGAGATGGAAGGCTATACGGAGCCGGGTATAGAAAATATTGTGGGCGGGACTGAAAAGCAGGGTTCTCTCGATATGATCCGGGAGAAGGCGTTGAAAGACGAGGTTACGAAGAAGCTCAAGCCGTTTGTATTGGCAGCATGGGCGGTTATCGGGCTTCTGTGGCTGATCAAGCTGATAACGGTTATTACCGGGCGGCGATCAGAAGGCTACAAAGACATGATAATAATAGGTCTTTTCCTGACTGTGGGGATGTATCTCGTTCTTTACAGCGGTGTCATGATGAGTACTTACTGGGCGGCGATAGTGATCCTGATAACATCGCTGATAGGGGTCTTTTCGACTGAGACTTATTCGGACAAGCTGGTAACGATGGCATCCACCGCACAGGGGGCGGGCCTGATATGCACGCTTTTCGGGCTTGGGTTGCTGATAGGGCCGGCGATAGCGCAACGGGATATTGCGGCAATAGGTTATGGTATTTACGTAAAAATCGAGCCCACGATCACCGGGCTCTCACTTTCAATTTTGTTGAACATGATATTCGGTTATGAAGCAAGAAGAGAAAGCGCCTAAAAAACGGGTTTCGTTCCTGATGCCTTACATCGACTTCTGTTTCATGCTGATCATAATTTTCGTCGGGATGCTTTCGATAGCATACTTCGAGCCGCTGGGAACAACCGATATAGAAAGCAGGCATACGAAAAAAGTAGATTCCCGTGAGGGTCAGTTCAATAAAAACCCTCTAGGAATACAGCAGGAAAATATGGGCTCCGGTGATGAGCAGCCTTCTGAAGTGGTATATCCGCTGGTTCCCGTAGGCGGGCTTAAAGCCGATGGCAATCCCGTGGTTGCGGCAGATAAGGGAAACAGGGTGGATAAACCCGGGGGAAAAGACCTGGACGCGAGCAAGGAAGAAGTTGAAAAGCTCAAAAAGCTCCTTGAGGCGAAGGAAGAGGAACTGAAGAAGCTCAAAGAAAATGAAACGGTTCAGAGTGAAGGCGAGCGGTCGACAGAATCTGAAGATGACCTGAATCAGGAAAAGGCAAAAAAAGGCAAGACGGAAAATATTCCGGGTAATCATTATTACATTGATTTAAGAAACAATTAGAGAATTGTTTTTGTTTCGCCAATATTAGATTAAAAATCCTCGGGCACGATAAAAAAACCTTGATTATTAACTGAATATGTTATAAACATATATGGCGAACTATTTGACCGACTGGTCGGTCGAACGTTTCTGGGGTGGGAAATGAAGGGATTGATATTGTGCGCAGGCAAGGGAACAAGGATGCGTCCTTTGACTTATGCGGTTCCCAAAATGCTGATTCCTGTTGCGAACAAACCGGTGATTTATTATGCGATTGAGTCGATGAAGGAAGCCGGTATAAAAGAGATCGGGTTTGTTGTAAGCGAGAATCGACGAGAGCTTGAGCCTGTGCTCGGGAACGGTAAGAAATGGGGGATGAAGTTCAGCTATATCACCCAGGATAAACAGAATGGGATAGCGCATGCGGTATTATGCGCGGAAGATTATATAGACGGCGAAGATTTTGTTCTTTACCTTGGAGACAACCTGGTTGAAGAAGGCGTAAAAGGGTTGGTGGATATATTTGTAAACGGGAAGGCAAATGCGGCGATCTCCGTCACGCCTGTGCCCGAACCGCAACATTTCGGAGTAGCGGTTGTGAAGAACGGCAAGATTGAAAGCCTGGTGGAAAAACCTAAAAAGCCAAAAAGCAATCTCGCGGTTTGCGGGATTTATGTTTTTGATAAAAATGTGTTCAAGGCGGCTAAGTCGATAGAGCCGTCGGCGAGAGGCGAACTTGAAATTACGGACACGATTAGTAAGCTAATAACAACCGGCAGGAAAGTTTTGCCGCATGTGCTTGAAGGATGGTGGCGTGATACCGGGCAGAAAGCGGACATGATAGAGGCGAACCAGGCAGTGATGGAGGGTATCAAGACAGACATCAGGGGCAGGGTGGACGAGAGCAGCAGGATAGAGGGGCGCGTGGTGCTTGAGAAGGGTTCGATCATAAAAAACAGCATAGTGAGGGGACCTGCTGTAATAGGCGAAAAATCGAAAATATCTAACTCTTATATTGGGCCTTATTCGTCGATAGGAGACGAAGTTGATATACAGGGCAGCGAGGTTGAAAACAGTATCGTAATGAGTGGGACAACGATTAAAAATGTAGGCAGAAGGATCGAGTCATCTCTTATCGGGAACAATGCAGTTCTTTCTGGTGGTTCGACAAAGCCGAAATCTTTGAGCGTTGTGCTGGGCGATCTGTGTAGACTCGAAATAGATTGAAACAGGAGGAGAGCATCTTGGAACTCATTAAGTCGGCTTGGAAAAGGGTGGCTGTGGCAATGATAGTTTTCGTTGCCCTTTTCGGTATGGGCGCGATTGTTGCAACGTCGGCGGCTACCACAAACAAAGCAACAACCTTAAGCAAAGAAACACAGTTGAAGCTCCTTAAGCTTGAAGAAGCAAAGGTTTCGCTGAAGACGGCGCAGGATATGTACGAGGATGCGCTGAAAGACCTGAAAGACATGGAAGAGCTTTACCAGGAAGACGTTGTGACGGGTAAAGAGGTCAGCGAAGCTGAGACGGATCAGAAGGACACGTCGAGGAATCTTGAACTGGCGAAGATAGATCTTGCAAAGACGGCGCTGAACTTTCTCCAGGACGTCACGCATATTTCGATTGTCGATGCGTATCAATACATCGATGCGGACAACAACAGGCATATGGCAATCGAGCTTCTCAACGATTCGGACCTCGATCTGGCGCTGATCGGGCTTGGAGAGGGAGTGCCCGAGGCCAACATCAAAAGCGAAGACGTGCCGGGACTTCTCACGATCGAGAACCTGTTCGTATCGGTTAGATCGGGAAGCACGAATATCGGAGACCCGTTCGAGATAAAGGTCAACAAGCTTAAATTGAATAAGGCGATAGGCCTTGATTTCAAACTTAACAGCCCGGCGGACGAGGTTTCTCTTTCTCTTAAATACCACAACGCTGAAGAACTCCATAACATTTATCTTCAGAAGAAATCGACGGAAGATATAGTGAGGGTTTCCTCGCTCCAGTTTGCGCAGGAAGGACAACTCGGCGGAAGTGTCGATTTCGGGATAGAGCTTGAAAGGCTTGCGGAGAACGAAAAGACATTTTCGCTTGGAGTGCTGGAGCTGCCCGACAAGTACCTGTACAAATTCACGGACAAGGGCAACCAGTTGTCGAGGGTCAAGTTTTCTCAGGGAACAACCAAGCATTCGCTCACTCTGAAAATAACAGTTCCGGACAAACTGCCGGATGAAGAGTTGAAGGTACCGGTAAGATTCTACGCAATTATCGGCGAGGACGAAGCGCTTGATCAGCTTGAGGAGATGGCGCTCAAAGGAAAAGTGAAAGCAGAGGATCTGGATGCGCTCAAAGTGGGTTATGAAAAGCTGGAACTCACTCCGAGGGGTACCGGAGAATTCGAGATATCGCTTACCACGCTGTATTATGAAATCAAGACGGATGAGAGTATTGCGGCGAAGATGACGGTTGAGAATACTGGAAGCGTGAGGCTTGACGACATAAGGTTCGATATCGAAAAGCCATACGAGTGGGATGTCAAGCTGAACCCTGAGGAAATCAAATCGATCGAGCCGCGAAAAGAGCTTGAGATTGAAGTTTCAATCATGCCGCCTGAAGATGTAGAAGTCGGCGCGTACGAAGTGAAGATAGAAGGATCAACTGATTATGAGGGTGGAACGGTGAAAACCGACCAGAAAAACCTCAGGATTCAGGTATCCGCGAAAACTAATTTGACGTTGAGCATAGCTATTGCCCTGGGTCTTTTCCTGGTTATTATTGTGATGGCGATTGTATTTATTAAGCTCAGTCGCAGATGAGGCTATTACTATGATAAAAAAAATTATAAAGACAACTTTAGTGTGTATGGCAGTCGCGCTTGTATTCACGGGTGTAACCGCGCTCTCGGAGTTCGAGGATATTGACAGGATCATTGAAAGTCTTGACGAGATCAAAGAACCTGAGAAAATGACGCTGACGCTTGATAAGTGTATTTCGATTGCGCTTGAGAACAACCCCGATCTGAAGATCAAGCAATACGTTCTTAATTCCATCGAAGGCGATGTTATGGTTGACAGATCGAGATTTTTCTCGCATGTTGACCTTCTTGCCAGTTTCGGAAGGAATCAGGGTTCGTTACTGAAGTCGTATTATCCGAGCCTGAACCCGACCGCGGTGGCGCCGCTTGGATCGCTCGATGCAAGCAGTTACACCTCGTCTATATCAACCAGCGGCGGCGGGACAGATATCGATTCACTGGCGGCACAGTATGGAATTTCCGATGTGAGCAGCCTGTTGAATTCGGTCTCGCCCGAGATAGCGAGTCTTGCTACGCAGTATCTGGGGAGCATGAGAACCCAGGGCGGTGTGCTGGACAGCGACAGTAGCGAAAGCAGGTCCACCGAAAGAACAGCGCTTGCGGAAGAGCTGGACGAAAGCGATCCTACACCGGTGTTCCCGGGCTCGCCGTATACGGTCGGCCAGTTCAACGCGCTCATAAATTCCATTAATAGCCTGTCTGATTTTTATGGCGATTTATCGGGAAGCAGCAGCCAGAGGACATCGGTAAACAACGAGATAGCCATAAGGTATTCCAGGAGGCTTCTCGAATGGGGCTGTGACAACACGGCCGAGGTGCAGATAAGGAAAAACCGCAGAACGGCGATAAGGAATTACGAGCTTGTTTTGAGAGATCTCATTTCAAATGTGAGAACAAGCTTTTTCCAGATAATACTCAAGAAGGAACAGATCGAAACAAGACAGGGATTGCTGAAGGAGTACGAGAAAAAGCTCTGGAAGCAGCAGAAAAGGTATGATATTGCAAAGGATGTTCCCAAGATAGACGTTCTTTCCGCGGAACTCGATGTTCTTGAACAGAGGTATAAAATCAATAACCTTAAAGCTGATCTTGTTGAGCAGAAACTTGAAATGTTGCAGTTGCTGAATCTTCCTCTGAACTCGGAGATAACTTTTGAGGGCGAGTTGCAGTCATTCAGTTACACGCTCGAAGAAGTTGTTAAAAACGCCAAGGCCAACAGTTTTGAAGTTGTGTATCTTAAAGAGGAACTCAAGGAAAGCGAACGGGACTTTTCAGAACTGGCATGGGATTACAAGCCGAGCTATTCAGCACAGATGGGTGTTGAGAATCACAGGGGCGCAGCAGGAGTGACGCTGAATAAAAGCAGCAGAACGTACGGGCTGGATATGGGGGCGATAGGGTACACGAATCTGCCTACCAGCACATCTTCATTCTCATTGAGTTCTTCTACCCGGACAGAAAATAATTACACTGTTGAATTAGGGGTTAACTGGGTTCTATATGACAATATGAAGAGAAAGGGCATCGAAAAGAAACAGGTCGAGGCCCTGAACCAGTTGAAAGTCGAACTCGAACAGGAAGTTGATCAGGAAGAATTCGAAGCGCGGAGAGCGTATCAGTCGCTGCTGGAAGCGGTAGAAAGGCTGAAGATTCAGAAAGAGACTTTTGAGGTCTCGAAGAGAAGGCTCGAGATTACGCGAAAGCTTAGGGAATACGGAAAATCGGAAGACTACCAGGTCGAGCAGAAAAGGAACGATTTCTACTCACAGCAGGACAAGTATTTTTCCGAGCAGGAAAACGTCGTAGTCGCTCAGGAGAAGCTCAGAAACCTGATGGGAATATTTGACTGAGTTATGAAAATGATTGTTAAATAGCGCGCTTGTGTTTCCGGCGCGCTATTTTTAATGATATAAATCATAAATTGAATTGATACTTTTGAGAATGTTATTGTATTATATGACCGGCGAAAATGTCGGACGAGAAGAGGTGTAAGACATGGCTGAAAATGAAGTGTTGCTGAAGTGTAGTGAATTGACAAAGGTATATGATAATCAGGTACTTGCAGTTGATCATCTGGAGCTTGAAATCAGGAGCAGGGAAATTTTCTGCATGCTGGGCGCGAACGGCGCAGGGAAAACATCAACTCTGATGCTGATTCTTGGTTTTTCCGATCCGACCGACGGGAAAGTCGAGATATGCGGAATCGATGTTAACAAGGATCCGCTCGGCGCCAAAAAGAGAGTTGCCTATGTGTCGGAGAACGTGATGCTGTACGGTAACTTTACAGCGCGTCAGAACCTTGATTTTTTCACCAAGCTGGCGGGAAAAAAAGCGACCGATGAGGATTACAAGAGAGTGCTGCTGAGAACCGGGCTCGCTGAAGAGGCGCACAAGAGAAAAGTTAAAGGATTCTCAAAGGGAATGCGCCAGAGGCTGGGTATCGCAATAGCAATCATGAAAGACGCGGAGCTTATTCTTCTCGATGAGCCGACATCCGGACTCGATCCCAAAGGCGGTATGGAATTTCTCAAGATCCTCGATGAGCTCAGGCAGGAGGGCAAGGGGATCCTGATGACCACGCATGATATATTCCGCGCGAAAGAGATTGCGGACAGGGTCGGAATTATGAGCGGCGGCAACCTTGTAAGAGTGCTTGGCAAGGATGAAGTCGAGAGTGAAAATCTGGAAACACTGTACCTGCAGTATATCAGCCAGAATATCACTCACGGAAGATTGGTAAGCAATGCTAAAGAAGCAATAAAAAAATAAGATGGCACGAGGGGTGCTCAAGCCATGCTCTATCAGATAATCAGAAAAGAAATGCTTTTGAACCTTGTGAGCTTCAGGTTCATCATTTCAGTTATATTGCTGTTTGTGCTAATAATAGGAACGATGCAGATAATGGCGTCGAACTATGGAAGGCGTGTTGAAGATTTCTCGATCGGTACCGAGATGCACAACGATGATCTGGAAAAGCTTAACACGCGGCCTCAGTTCGAAGCTTTCGGCGTGACCAAAGATACTCATCCCACGCTGCTCGGGATTTTCGCGATAGGGCTAGAATCGCAGATGAGCCGTTCGTTTATGGTTCCGGGTTACGCGATGAGTATCCAGGAGCAGGGGGGGCGGGTTTTTTACGCGGTTTCGAAGCTTGCCGGAATCCAGCCTGAGGGCAGTAAATATTCAAATCCGATTTTCACTCTTTTCCAGCCGCCTGATTTTATCTATATAATTAATATCGTTCTCGGACTTCTTGCTATATTGTTTTCGTTCGACTCGATTTCGGGCGAGAAAGAAAACCAGACTCTCAAGCTCATGCTGACCAATTCGGTGCCGAGGGATGTTGTGCTGATTGGCAAATGGATAGGCGGAACGCTTTCAATTCTGCTTCCTTTCATGCTGGCGTTTGGAATCGGTGTTCTTGGCGTGATCATGAGGCCGAGCATCCAGCTGGATGGAGATGCTCTCGTAAGGCTGTTACTGATTTTCGCACTTTCAGGTCTTTATATAGCGGTGTTCTTCCTTGTAGGAATGGTATTTTCGGTTTTTACATCGCGCTCATCGACATCGCTCGTGCTGTCACTGTTCGCATGGGTTATTTTCGTGCTTGTTGTTCCGAATCTCGCTCCGGTTATATCAAGGCAATTTGTTCCGATGAAACCGTCGGATGCCATAGTTCGTGAAGCGGAGCGGATGGAAAACGAGATGTGGCATGATCTGTGGAAAATCAGAAACGACGACCAAAAAGCATATCGCAGGAAGAAAAAAGAGATAACGGAAAAGCTGCCCGACAAAATCAGGGCGCTTGAAGATGCGTGGCTGAGGCGATTGATGAGGCAGGTGAGCCTTGCCAAAAATATCTCAAGGGTTTCGCCTTCCGCCGACTATATCTATGCGACGACCGCGATAGCGGGAACCGGGATTGATGATTATTTTAACCTGAGGGATAGAATCCTGAGGTACAGGATAAGGCTCGGCGAGACAAGAGGAGATTTCGTTAAAGATGATACGTCACAGCCGATCCCGATGTTGTATGTGAAAGTGGACCTTGACGAAGTACCGGTGTTTCAGGATAAAAGGATCGAGTTGGTGGATAGTATAAATCATGCGGTCATAGATTTTGGAATCCTTGCGTGTTATCTGGTTATTCTATTTATGATCGCTTTTGTGAAATTCCTAAATTACGATGTGAAATAAACGACAGGGAGAACCGATAAGCCATGATGGGAAATCTTATCAGGAAAGAATTGCTGGATAATCTGTTGAGCTTCAGGTTCGTCGTGTCGTCTGTAATCGTGATATTTATCATGGTTCTCAGCACGGGTATCCTGATGCAGGATTACGCTAACCAGCGAGACTCTTATAATCAAAATCAGTCGGCTCATTACAAGCATGCGGAGAGTTTCGACAACTATATCGAATTCATGTTCAGCGGGATAGGGGCTGAAAGGCCGCCTTCCGAACTCCAGTTTTTCTACACGGGAGTTGAAAAGAATCCAAATAGATCGACAACTATATTTCCTTTCTTCAAACCGAGTTTCAGGGGCGAACTCAATCTCAACCCGATTTTTCCTTTGTTCCCGGCTGTTGATCTTATGTTTGTTGTGAGTATTGTAATGAGCCTGCTGGCTTTCGTATTCAGCTATGATGCTGTTTGCGGTGAGCGGCAGAGCGGAACTTTAAAACTGCTTATGTCTTATTCGATTTCAAGGGATAAGATAATCCTTTCCAAATGGATCGGGGGTTATGTCACCCTGATAATACCTTATCTGATTGGAATTGTATTATGCATTCTGATGATCATTATTAATCCAAGGGTGACTGTTTCCGGTGATAACTGGGCGGCGTTTATGATGACTGTGCTGGTTTCCCTTTTATTCATCGGCGTTATGTATTCAATAGGATTGCTTGTATCGGTAACATCAAGAATTCCAGCCGCTTCGATATCGATACTTCTTTTTATCTGGGTAATAATTGTCCTTGTTATTCCCAACTCGGTGCCTTTTGTGGTGGACCAGATAAAACCAATTGATTCTCCAAGCCTTGTGCAGAGCCGGATCAAGTTTAAAACCGGCCAGTCGGTAAACAAGTTGATCGATGAAACGATCAGCACATTCGAGGAAGCGACGGGTGTAAATATCAATGATATCGATTTCAGCGGCATGAGGCCGGAAGAGGAAGAAGATAAGAGCGATTCAAAGAAAAAGGAATCATCGGCCTCGACAACTACTTCAACAACTAAATCATCAGGCGGCGGTGGCGGCTCGAACGCAACTGCCGATATAGCATCGAAAGTGGATATGGGACAGCTCGAAAAAGTCATTGGCGGAATAACCGACAATGATCTGCGCGAGCTCCGTTTGAAAGGCTGCAAGTACTGGGTGGACAAGCAACTGAAAGCCCAGGTCGGTATCACTCTAGAACAGGCGGAAACGCTTGCCAAGGATATGGGGTATGACATTGATACAAAAGCACTGTTGAGGGAATGCGAGGCGAGAAAGAAGGAATTGATCGACATGAAGCGTTCCGGCCAGTCCGCGGAAGAGATTGCGAGCAGCGAGATGGCCAAACAGGGCGGAACAACTTCGGCGGTGAAGTCAACGGCGAGTTCTCAGCCCGCGCAGACGAGCACGGCAAAAGTGAAACCGCAGGAAGTTGTCGGTAAGTATATGGCTCTTTCAGAAGAGGAAAAAGGAAGGGCTATTGACAAGATGTACGCATCCTTTGTAAATGCATTCAAGGCTAACAGCGAGGTCAGCAAGGAAGAGGAGGAAAGATATCAGCGTTCGGTTGACGGACAGATCGCGCTCACAAAGAATCTTTCCAGAATATCTCCGGTGTCCTCTTACATATATGCTGTAACCGATCTTGCGAATACCGGCATTGAACGGGAAAAGCATATGAAAAAATATCTCTGGGACTACCAGGCGCAGTTTCTTGATTTTCTTACACGCAAATTCAATGTCCCGGATAAAGAGCGTGTGCATAAGATATTCGGCGGTTTCTTCCGCGAGGCGGAATTCAACCTCGATGATCTGCCGCGGTTCAAGTACAGGGAAATGTCTTTTGCCGGCAGGATGAAGCTTGTGATGGTTGATATCGTCGTATTGTTTTCTTTCATGGTAATTCTTTTTCTGGCGGCATTCATGTCGTTCCTGCGGGCAGAGATTATCGATTGATGATTCTTATTATATAAACAAAACTATTGCAGGGGCTGCTATATGGCGGCCCTTTTTTATTATGAAAAAAATTCAGGAAAAGGAAGTGGATTATGCCGGTTTACGCATTTGAAGATCGAGTGCCGTCGATAGCGGAAAGCGCGTGGATATTTCCCGATGCTGTTATCATAGGAAAAGTTACGATCGGCGAAAATGTTTATGTCGGTTCGGGCGCTGTGCTTCGCGGGGATTACGGCGAGATAATTGTGGGAGCCGGCACGGCTATTGAAGAAGGGGTTCTTGTGCATGCGAGACCTGCCGGGAAGACGGTTTTCGGAAAGCGGGTAACGGTTGGCCACGGGGCGATGGTTCATAACGCAACAGTTAACGACAATGCGGTTATCGGCATGCGTGCAACCGTTACGGATAATTCCGAAGTCGGCGAATGGAGTATCGTCGCCGAGCATGCGCTTGTAAAAAGCAGGCAGATAATTCCGCCCCGCAGCATTGCCGCGGGTGTTCCCGCGAAGGTGATCGGCGAAGTTGGAGAAAGGCATGTCGCCATGTGGGAAATGGCAAAGGATCTTTATGTCGATCTCGCCGGGCGCTATCCTTCCGGACTGAAAGAGATCAAATAGAAACAAGCACGGGGATTGCTATTTCTTTCCATACATTTTTTCCATGTAATCAGTTTCTGATATTCTGGATATTTCGATGATCCTGTCTATTTCATCACGGGTAAAATCCGAAAAAGTGGAGTTTATTATTTCAAGAACATCTTTCCCGTAGGCAATCGCGGCAATATCATCCTTATGCTGGGGATTCATCCCGCATTCGCAACGGCTGTTGTCTTTTGAGGCGAGTGAACACTGGACCTCATCCAGAATACACCAGGCCGTATTCATCATTCCCTGCCGGCTTCCGGCTTTGATGATCGACATGGAAAGTCCGATCATCTTTTTTGCCTCATTGAAAGGAACTGTTACATAGGCCCGTTTATAGTCCTCGAAATTAATTTCAAAAGATTCATCTATTTCAATATTCCTTTCATTGCTGATTTTTAATATGTTTTCGACCATGGAGTTTTCGAGTCGCATAGAAAGATTGAAAGCTATCACTGAATTCAGGCCGACACGCAGGGCTGATGGGAATCTGGTCGAGTATTTGATCATTATCATAGGGATCGATGGGATTATTGAAGCGAGAGCCCGTGGGTTTTTCATCATTTTGATAAGTGACTCGAAGCTTTTATCCCTGTTGTGTCTTTCTTCAATCTCCGGATAAACGACAGAAAGAAACATGTTCTCGAATTTCAGTATTTCGTCATATCCGATTCCGCTCAGGAGATTCTGTTCAACTATTTCGGGGATGCTTTCGAGGTGATCGATTTCATACCTCGATTTGATTTCCCTGTGAAGCAATTTGACAATCTGTTTGCGGACGATTTCTTCTTTATCCATTTATATTAAGCTTTGATCAGAACCTTTCGAGCGTTTATTAATGACAGCTATATCGTTGAAACAGAGATCGCGATAACGGCTGATATTATATTAGTGTCCGGCACTGTATGCAAACTCTCTTTTTTTGTGTGCCGCGGATGCGGGGCATTCAGGGAGGCTGCATGGAAAATGAGTTAACGGACGTATATTCTTTGCATGCTATTAAGTTATAAGATATAATTTGATGTCTCAAATCCGGCGCGGTGTATTCGCGCGAAATCAAAGCCACAGAAGGGATCGGATATGAAGAGAAAAGGGATGTTTCTACTGGTAGCGGGACTGGCAGTAGTTATAATGCTGTCCGGCTGTTCCGATGAAGTTGACAGGGCGATCAATATGCTTGGTGATGAGTCAACGCAGGAAGAGGCAATGGGGATGATATCGATATCGCCCAGTGATCCGATGCCGAAGCTTGTTAAAGCGCTGAAAAACAAAAAACTTTCGCCGATAGCACGTGAGAAAGTTGCGTTTATGATAGGCGTTCAGAGCGAGAAGACCGATAGCGAAGAAGCTGTGCTCGCGCTCGAGGAGGCGCTTGGATATTCCGAGGAGAATGTGCAGATCGCGATACTGGGCGCTCTGGAGAATATACCCGGAGATAAAAGCATAAAGGCGCTGCAAACGGCGATGGACAGCGATGTGGAAGTTGTTGCAGGGCAGGCGCTGAAAATGCTGGATTCAAAGGCGCTCGAAAATGTGTCGAAAGCTGACAAAATGTTTGGCGCGGAATCGCTTGCTACGCAGATCAGCCTGATGCAGGATGCGGTTGAAACCAGCCCGAGGAACCGGAAATTCAGGTTGAAACTTGCTGCATATTATGAAATGGACGGGCAGAACGAGAACGCTGTCGAGATGTACGATGCTGAAGGCGGCTATGTGAGAGAGATTAAAGTTCTCGGACCTCTTCCGATGAAAAGCAATATCCAGGTTGATCCCGCACAAATCGATTTTTCAAATTCATACGAAGTTTCACCCGGGGTATCGGTTTCGTGGTTTGATTTCAAAAATGTCCCGCCGGGCGGCGTAATTGATTTCAGGAAGGATGGGCTTACAAGGGTTTCGGAATCCCTGTTCTACGCATCTTTTGCGATTGTACCAGATAACGGCGGCGATTTTGTAATTAAATTCTACACAAAAGACAGGGCGAAAATATGGGTTAACGGAGAAGCTCAGAAATTGTCAAAAGAGAACAAGCTGGATGATGAGTATGTTATGCCCGTAAGCCTGAAGCCCGGCGCGAACAGGGTTTTGCTAATGCTTGGCAGCAAGAAATACCCAAGATTCTCATTCCGGGTATCGACATCGGACGGCAAGAAAATAGAGGGGCCTGGCTATGAACTTTAAGAGCAGGGAGGACGTGAGAGACATGATGAAAAAAATAGCGACAAGATCGATAATGGCCGCAATGGTTATGCTGGCATGCTTCGTGCTCCCCGCATCGGCGCAGGGATTCAGCAGC